>Ga0210402_10000100_pt1 | contig 95278 bp, 82 predicted proteins | sample IncBWC7MmetaG_FD_161055 | JGI IMG/M metagenome (GOLD analysis project Ga0210402, IMG submission 161055) | Forest soil microbial communities from Barre Woods Harvard Forest LTER site, Petersham, Massachusetts, United States - Inc-BW-C-7-M | ecosystem: Environmental > Terrestrial > Soil >...
AACCCCAAGCCATTTGGTATGGAAACCAAGGGGAGGTAATCCGATGTCAAAGTTCTTTATCAACCGTCCCATCGTCGCCATGGTGATCTCCATCGTGCTGGTGCTGGTTGGCACGCTCACCATCCTGAGTTTGCCGGTCGCGCAGTTTCCCAGGATCGCTCCGCCCGAGATTCAAGTTCTGGCCACCTATGTCGGGGCGGACGCGCAAACCCTGGAGCAGGCGGTTGCCACTCCCATCGAGCAGCAGATGAGCGGCGTGGACAACATGAACTACATGTATTCGCTGAATGCGACCGGCAACTCGACCACCAGCCTGATCGTGGACTTCGACGCAAAAACCGACCCGAATAATGATTACATTCTCGCGCAAAGCCGTGAAACGCAGGCGGCTTCTCAGCTTCCCGTGGACGTGACTAATTACGGAGTCACGGTTCGAAAGTCTGTTACTGCTCCACTCACGTTAACCGCGGTGTACTCGCCACATGGAACATACGATGCCAAGTTTTTGGCGAACTACGCGTACATCAATCTCACTGATCCCATTCTGCGTTCCCCCGGCATCGGCAACGTTCAGGTATTCGGCTCCGGCCAATACGCGATGCGCTTGTGGGTAAAACCCGACACGTTGGCCAAACTCGGCATTACCGTCCCGGAAATCGTCAGCGCAATTCAAGCGCAAAACACGGTTAACCCGGCCGGCAAGGCGGGGGGCGAACCGGCACCGAAAGGTCAGGAATTCACTTATTCGGTTCTTGCGCAAGGGCGTCTTGTGTCGCCGGAAGAATTCGGACAGATCGTCGTACGTGAGACGCCCGACGGCGGGACCGTCCGGGTCCGCGATGTCGCTCGAATCGAGTTGGGTGCGCAGGATTATTCCGTCGCTGGACGTTTTAATGGGAAGCCGAGCGCCATCATTGCCACTTACCAACTGCCGGGATCGAACGCAGTGGATGCAGCCGCCGGCGTAAATAAGCTGATGGCGAAGATGAAGGAGCGCTTCCCGGAGGACATGGATTACGTCGTCGCGCTGGATACGACGCGGGCGGTCACGGAAGGCATGAAGGAAATCGTCACAACGCTTTTGATTGCCCTCGCGCTCGTGATCCTTGTGGTCTACCTCTTCTTGCAGAACTGGCGCGCCACGCTGATTCCGCTGCTTGCGGTGCCGGTCTCGCTGGTCGGCACGTTCGTGCTTTTTCCGGTGTTCGGTTTTTCCATCAACACGCTTTCTCTGTTTGGCCTGGTGCTTGCGATCGGTCTGGTGGTGGACGACGCCATCGTCGTGGTCGAAGGGGTTGAACGCCACATCGAGGAGGGCTTGACGCCGAAGGCAGCGGCGTTTAAAGCAATGGAAGAACTGTCCGGCCCGGTGGTTGGCATCGCTCTGGTTCTCTCCGCCGTCTTTGTGCCCACCGCCTTCATTCCCGGAATCACCGGGAAGCTGTACCAGCAATTCGCGGTCACGATCGCCATTTCCGTTCTGCTTTCCGCGTTCAATGCGCTCACGCTCAGCCCGGCGCTTGCGGCACTCCTGCTCAAGCGACGGGCGCCGAGCCGAGGACTCTTGAGGAAATTTTTTGATTGGTTTAACCGCGCATTTGAACGAGCCACAGAGGGCTATGTGCGTTGGAGCGCAGTATTGATCCAAAAGACGGTGGTCGCGGTCGTGTTGCTTGCGGCGTTTTGCGTGGCCGCATTCTTTTTTGCCAACCGAATACCGTCGAGCTTCCTTCCGGACGAAGATCAGGGTTATGCCTACGTCAATGTGCAGTTGCCGAATGGGGCTTCGCTCGAACGCACGACGGCGGTCACGGCGGATGTGGAAAAAATCCTGCTGAATACGCCGGGGGTGGAACACATTTCCTGCTTCGTCGGCTTCAGTTTGCTCAGTTTTGTGCGCACCAGTTACAACTCGACCTTTTTTGTGACCTTCAAGCCTTGGAGCGAGCGCAACACGAGAGCTGAGCAATTTCAATCGCTCAAAGCACATCTGAACCAGCAGTTGAGCAAGTTGCCGACCGCAGTCGCCTTCGGTTTTTCCCCGCCCGCCATTCCAGGCGTCGGCACTGCCGGCGGATTTACATTCATGCTCGAGGACCGTTCGGGCAGCGATATTCAGTTCCTCGCCAAAAACCTGGGTGTTTTTCTTGAAGCTGCCCGAAAGCGGCCGGAAATCGGCACCCTTAGCACCACTTTTTTGGCGAGCGTCCCCCAGGAATTTGTCGAAGTAAACCGCGACAAAGTGCTGAAACAGGGTGTGAACCTCAACGATGTATACCGTACGATTCAAGCATTTATGGGAGGATATTTCATCAACTACTTCAACCGCTTCGGGCGCCAGTGGCAGGTCTACATCGAAGCGGAAAGTGAGGACCGCGCCAAGGCAGAAAACGTTGGGCAGTTCTATGTCCGCAACAATAAGGGAGAAAATGTCCCGCTTTCGACACTTACCAGAGTAGAGCCGCGCCTCGGCCCGGAGTTTACTTTGCGCTTCAACGAATATCGTTCGGCGCAGATCAATGGCAGCGCCGCGCCGGGCTACAGCGCGGACCAAGCCACGGCGACCCTCGAAGACGTTTTTAAACAGACGATGCCGCGCGAGATGGGCTTCGACTATTCGGGCATGTCGTTTCAAGAACAAAAAGCGCGCGAAGGTGTGCCCGCCTCGGTTATCTTCGGACTGTCGTTGCTATTCGTCTTTCTGATTCTGGCGGCTTTGTATGAAAGCTGGTCGCTCCCGTTCAGCGTCCTGTTGAGCACGCCGGTGGCGATCTTTGGAGCCTTTGGAGTTCTTTGGTTGCGCCGCGTGCTGTTGGGCGTTTTCCTGCCGCCTTACCTCGTTCAGATCGAGAGCGATGTTTACTCGCAAATTGGATTGGTCATGCTCATCGGATTGGCAGCGAAGAACGCGATTCTGATCGTCGAATTCGCCAAGGCGGAATACGAGAGCGGAAAGCCTCTGGCGGATGCCGCGCTCGAAGGAGCCAGGCTTCGTCTGCGGCCGATTTTGATGACTTCTTTCGCATTCATTCTCGGTTGCGTGCCGCTGTGGACAGCAACGGGCGCCGGTTCGGTTGCCCGCCAAATCATGGGCACTACGGTTATCGGCGGGATGCTGGCCGCCAGCGTGATCGGAATCTTCTTTGTGCCGGCGATCTTCTACCTGGTGGAGAGGTGGTCTGGCGCGGGCAGGGAACTGGCCCCCACCTCGCTGCCAGGAACGTCGGCACCGGCGGAGGGAGACTGAAAGGTCCACTGCCGTTTGGACACGAGGAACGAGTTGCGGAGAGAGTCATGAAAGAGATGGCGTTATTGATGTCCGCGATCTTTGCTGCGATTTTGGCTTCGATCTTGATGGGCGGGTGCATGGTCGGCCCGAATTACCACCGTCCCGTCGTTCAGACTCCGGGTGTATATCGTGACCTGAGCGAAAATCCACAGGCCCAGGCCCAAGTGGCGTCCTTCGCGGACCTTCCGTGGTGGCAAGTCTTCCAGGACCCGCAGCTGCAGGAACTCATCCGCACAGCTCTGAAGGAGAATTACGACCTCCAACTGGCCACGGAGCGCATCGCCGGTGCGCGCGCCCAGGTCACCATCACCCGCTCTAGTCTGTTTCCGCAGGTACAAGGGGATGCCAATTTCAGGGGCGGAAAGGACGCAAACACCCAATCGAAGTTCAACATTCTTGGCCTGACTGCTGATGCCGGGTTCCAGTTGGATTTGTTTGGCCGCCTGCGGCGCGCGACTGAGGCCTCGCGGGCTGAGCTGCTGGCTACCGAGGATGCGCAGCAGACCGTCATACTGACGCTTGTCAGCGACGTGGCGAGTGACTATTTCACGCTCCTGCAGCTCGATCTCGAACTTCAAATCACGCGCGACACGGTGAAGACTCAGGAAGATTCCGTCAAGCTGACGCGGTTGCGGCTCGACCACGGCGTTGCCACCAAGCTGGATGTGCTGCAAGCCCAGCAGGTGCTGGACACCGCAAATGCGCAGATCCCGGACCTGGAACGACAGATCGGCCAGGAGGAGGATGCGATCAGTATTCTCCTTGGCCACTATCCCGAGAGTGTGCGACGCGGTCGCCCGTTGGCCGAGCAGCCGCTGCCTCCGGACGTGCCGGCGGGCATGCCGTCATCGTTGCTCGAACGCCGGCCGGACATTCGCCAGGTAGAGCAAGACCTGATCGCTTCGAACGCCGAGATCGGCGTCGCCAGAGCTGCGTTTTTTCCGCAGATTTCTCTTACCGGCTCCGGCGGAGGCGCGTTCGGCCGAAGCAGTCTCTTCTCCGGCCTTATGAGTTCACAGACTGGAATCTGGTCGTACGGCGCCCAGGTCAGTCAACCCATTTTTACGGGTGGGGCCCTGCGTGGGAATCTGAGGCTGGCGGAGTCGCAGCATCGCCAGGAACTGATTGCTTATAAGCAGGTCATCCAGTTGGCGTTCCGCGATGTCTCCGATGCTCTGATCGGTTATCAGAAACTGCATCAAGTTCGAGTTGCACAGGAGACGACAGTGAAGGACCTGCAGGATACAGTCGGCACCTCCCTCATACGCTATCGGGGAGGCATTACCACATACCTCGAGGTCCTCGATGGGCAGCGATCGCTCTTTAACGCCGAGCTTGCTCTAGCGCAGGCGAGAGGCAACGAGTACCAAAGCCTAGTGCAATTGTACAAGGCACTTGGCGGAGGCTGGCAGGGGGCTTTTCAGTTACCCAATGGCCTTCCACTTCATTCACGGAACCAATGGCCGTCCTCACGTTCTGACAACCCCGAGTAGAGAAGTCATGAACGGAACTGAAATCCGACAACTCAATGCTGAAGACGCCGCTGAATATCAAGCCGTCTTTCTGGGAGCATTGCAGTCCGCTCCGACCGCCTTCGCCGCGGACTATGGTGAAGAGTCGGCGCGCAGCTCCGATCAAATCGCGGCGCGGTTTCGACGGGAGGTCATCTTCGGAGCACTGGTGGGCGGACGCCCGTGTGCAATCGCAACATTCTTGCAGCAAACCTCCCCCAAGCGGCGGCACGTCGGAATGATATGGAACATGTATGTATCGGAGGAGCGACGAGGAACAGGGCTCGCCCACGTGTCGCAGTCGACAATCCACGTGGCACGATGTTTTACCGGAAGTTCGGCTTCGAGTCGATTGTCTCTTACTGTTCTGCTCCGATCGCTGCGGCGAGCCGCGCTCTCAGGTGGAGGTTCATCTCGCCTACCGATTAATTCCATGCCATCTACGCCGTCAACTTGCCTGATTTAGAGGTCGCGGTTGAGCCCCACTGGTCGTCCGATCGCCTCTTGGCGACACTGCCGGCCAGTCTCCTCTCCAGGCGTCAGGGCCGGTGGCGTTTAAGTACCTGATGCGCACTGGCATGGCCGCAAGCCGGTCGGAAAGCAGTGCCTCATTGCGAATCGGCCACCAGTCGTACAAGAAGATCTCAAGAGGGCGCCACATCGAGACCCAGCCGCCGATCGTAAGGCTTTCGCGAACGATCTCGCCAATGCGGCTGCCCTTCATCAAAGCAGCTAGAAAGTCGCCCAAGGCAATCGCCGATGCTACAGCGATGAGGCCAATCGCAAGGCTGGTCCGGCCCAAACGAAACAATTCACGCAGACGCCGGCGGTATGCGTGAGCGCGTTGATTGAAAAACTCGTGGATCGCGTCGCGTAAGACAGCAGCCTCATCCGGCAAACCGGCCTCGCGGTCAAGATCAATCACCAGAGCAAGCGTTGCGTCGCGTGGCAAGTCCTTGGCCCAACCCACGATAAACTCCTCAGCTTTGGGATCTAGGTCCTTGTCGCGAAACGGAGACGGATCGATGGCATTGAACAACTGCTTCAATTCGCCTACGTGCACCTCGATGACAGAGCACTTGGGAGGAATCGGGTCGCCCGTTGAAGCTTTGTCCTTGGTCCCAGAGACGTTTGTCATCGGGTCAGAATACGCCATTGTGCGTGGCTCGTGCACATTTCCGCAGGCAGAGCTGCCGGAATCTCTTTGCTCGCCTCAAAACTCAACCTAATGCGAAGACCCAGCCGTGAGCTCTTTTCGGACGATGGGAGCGACGCGGGTTCCCAGGAGCTCGATCGACCGTAACATCTTCTCGTGCGGAAGTGCCGAGACACCCATCTGGAACGTAATTCGAGAAAGGCCTCCCAGAACTTCGTTCACGTACCGTATCTTCGCCGCGATGGTTTCAGCATCGCCGATCAGCAGGGCGCCGCTGGGTCCCCGCAGAGCGTCAAATTGTCCCCGAGTCGCCGGTGGCCAGCCGCGTTCTTTGCCGATCTCCGTGAAGGTGTGGGCATATCCGGGGTAGAAATCGTCTGCAGCTCTCTGTGTGGTGTCTCCAAGAAAACCGATTGCGTGAAGTCCGACGATGAGTTTCTCGGCGGAATGGCCGGCGCGGCGCCCAGCTTCGCGGTAAAGGTCGATCAGCGGGCGAAATCGCTTGGGTTCTCCGCCGATAATGGCGACCATCAACGGAAGTCCGAGCGTGCCGGCACGAACGAATGATTCGGGAGTGCCGCCGACGCCAACCCAAATGGGCAATGGATTCTGGAGCGGACGGGGATAGACCGCCTGTCCTGTGAGAGGAGCACGGTGCTTGCCAGTCCAGCGAACATGGGTGTTCTCGCGAATCTTGAGGAGGAGATTCAGCTTCTCTGAGAAAAGCGAGTCATAATCCTCAAGATCGAAACCGAAGAGCGGAAAAGCCTCTATTGACGAACCTCGCCCCGCAACGATCTCAGCACGCCCATGGGAGATCAGGTCGAGAGTGGCGAATTCCTGAAAGACTCGGACCGGGTCGGCTGCGCTGAGCACGGTTACGGCGCTTGTCAGGAGAATGTTCTTGGTGCGCGTTGCGGCCGCACCCAGAATGACAACTGGAGCCGAGTCCACAAACTCGCTGCGGTGGTGTTCGCCGATGCCAAAGACATCGAGGCCAACCTGCTCGGCTAGGACAATCTCATCCAGTAGATTGTCCATGCGCTGGAGAGGGCTCACGGTCAGGCCCGTCGCCGGGTCAGAAATGACGGCTCCGAAGCTGTCGACACCGATCTGCATCTTATGACTCCTGAGGTTCTTCGCCCGCGCACGCTCGGTCGCGGACCTCGGACTGTGCTGAAATGTTTTTCAGAGAGGCGCTCTTAACCCCTTCAGTGCTCCGCCCCAAGCAATAACCTCGTCCGCCATTAAATGCACAGCTTTGTCGTGCTGCTGGTGCGGCTTAAAGGTCGTAAAATTCTCGAAGTCCGTCCACATCGAGAGCGCCACCTGGGCTCGAACGTCTGCAATCTTGATTTCACCCATGACCAGCCTCAAGTTTTCGACCGCCCGGACACCGCCCGCACCTCCATATCCGACAAAACCAGCCGCTTTGTTATTCCATTCGTGGTAGAGAAAATCGATAGCGTTCTTTAACGCCGCCGAAGTGGCATGGTTGTATTCGGGGGTGACGAAAACATAAGCGTCAAGCGAAGCAATTTTCTCGCTCCAACTCTTCGTATGCGCTTTCCCGTATTGATGCATTATGGGGGGCACTGGCTCATCGAGGAGTGGCAGTTTGTAATCCTCGATGTCGACAATTTCAAACTCCGCGTCGTTGCGGCTTTTCAGGAGGTTGTGCACCCACTCTGCGACGGCCGCGGCTTTCCGTCCCGGTCGCGTACTTCCAACGATGATTCCAACCTTCAGCATTTCATTCCTCTCCCTTCTGGCGTGGTCCTCAGCGGATGTGTGGTTCCTCTGAAGTCCGTAATCATTTCCTAGCTTGTTCTTTGCTGCTCTTGACCTTGGCTCCTTGTTGGTCGAGTTTTTCCGCTGCGAGCAGGCCGAGCTTCTTCAGCGATCCGTAGAGTTGTTCCCTCTCCCTTTCAGACAGCACTGACATGAGCGCCTCAAGGTCTCTTGCATGCCGCTCGAAACACGATGTCGCCAACCGCTTCCCTTGCACCGTGAGCTCAACGACCCGCGCCCGTCGATCACTTGGACTCGACGTACGAACAACCAACCCGAGTCTCTCGAGCCGATCCACCGCCGCGGTCATCGATCCACTGGCCAGGCGCACCTTGTCCTGGATCTCCGAGATCGTGAGCCGGCCCTTATGTAGGAGAGCTTCGAGCGCGACGAAATCCGTGAGGCATAGTCCCGTGTTGGCAATGCTCTGCTCAGCCAGCAGGCTTAGAACCCGATAACTCTTTGCAATCACCAACCAGAGGCGCGGCGCTGTAATGTTCTTCATCATGAATGCCTAAATCAGGCCGCTTGGATCCAGTCTTCGAATCATAAAATCCTTTCGTAGCAAGCTACATTCCACGATTCGGGGCAAACAGCAAATAAGATGAAGTACGCTTATATAAAGATTCTTTTTGTCGAGGTAACGGGGGGGCAGCTGCGATGAGGTCATTGAACTCAGGCCAGGCTTCAGAACGCCAGTAGACGACTGGCTGGCTAGCGATCTGTTCTCTCTTCCGAACCAAACCGGTGACGCCGAAATTCGGGGTCCAAAGAAACATAAGGTTGCAGTGTTCTTTGTGTATCCACTAGCATGTGCGGGAAGGACGGCTTAAGATGTGTGATCTCTGTTCCGCAGACAAGGCCAAGCGGTTCTGGGCCACGAACGAGCTGGTCCTTCGTAAGTCGCTGCGGCATTCGCTGAGCGGGAGATTACGATGATGACGAACGCAAGCCCAACGCAAAATGTGGCCAGTCAACTGCCGGCGCAAAATGGGCTGGCAATAGTTCGTATCACGATCGGCGCTATGTTTGTGTGGGTCTTCTTCGAAAATCTGGGAAAGGGTCTCTACACTCCAGCGGGCTACGCCGGCTTGATCAACAACTACATAAAGGCGAGTCACTCACCGGCCGCGTGGAAGGCAGTTATGGGTTTGGCGGCGAGTCACGCCGCGATGGCGGCTCCTCTCCAGGCGATGACCGAGATCTCTCTCGGGATCCTGCTCGTCGTCGGCCTGCTGACGCGCCCGGTCGCCTTTGTAGCGTTTCTTTACCTAGGCAGCCTTTGGATCTCGGAGTGGGGCACGTCCTGGATTTGGGAGCTGCTGGTTCCGGTGCTCGCGTCGCTTGCGCTCGCGGTGGGGCGGGCCGGTCGAGCGTGGGGCGTCGACGCGTTTCTGGCGCGGCGCTGGCCCTCCTCACCGTGGTGGTGAGTTGAGCCAAGATCAGTTGAGTCAAGATCATTTGAGCGAAGATCAAGTGCGAGTGTCGGTGGTCATTCCTACGCACAACGAAGCGCAGTCCATCGGCCGCGTCTTAGCTGATCTCCCGGCCGATATTGTCACTGAGGTCTTGGTTGTAGACAGCAATTCAACCGACGGAACTCCCGAGATCGCCTCCAAGATGGGAGCCCGTGTCCTCCACGAACCTCGTCGCGGATACGGTCGCGCCTGTTTGACCGGACTGGCCGGTGCAAGTAGCCCTGACGTCGTAGTGTTCCTCGACGGCGATTACAGCGATCGACCGGCTGAGCTGCCGCTTCTCTTGACTCCCATCGTTGACGGCCGTGCCGATATTACGCTGGGTTCGCGCCTGGGGAAGCAGAGCATTCCTGGTGCGTTGCCCTGGCACGCCGCGTTTGGTAACCGCCTGGCGGCTGTCCTGATCAGGCTTTTGTATGGTCTAAAGATAAGCGACCTCGGCCCGTTCCGCGCCGCGCGAGCAGATGTCCTTCGCCGGCTTGAGCTCCAGGAGAACACGTATGGCTGGGCAGTTGAAATAATTCTAAAGGGTACGCTCGGGGGATTCCGGATCGTTGAGGTGCCGGTGAGCTATTATCCGCGCATTGGGAAATCGAAGATCAGCGGCACGCTCAAGGGCACAGTCGGAGCGGCGTGGTTCATCCTGAGTCTAATCGTGCGCTATTATTTTCGTCATCGAAGGCCCGGAATGCCACGGCCGGCGTGAGTCCTGGCATAGCGATCTCCTATGGAATCCTCCAGCGACAATACAGCACATTCGCCTAGCAGGGACCGCACGCTGGTGGTCATGGCAAAAGCACCCAGGCCGGGCATGGTCAAGACCCGTTTAGCTCAGAGCCTTCCAGTGGAAGCCGTCACTGAACTGTATCGTTGCCTTTTGGACGACACGATGGCGCTAGCGCGCTCGTTGGGCTCTTCGTCGGGCACTGTGGAGGTTGCCATCATGTGCCCTGCTTCGGATGTCGAAGAACTAGTGCGGTTGGCGCGAGGTGTGGTGGGTGTCGTGGCGCAGAAAGGGGAGGGCCTTGCGGCAGGCCTGACCTCGGTGTTTGCACACTTCGCAGTGCCTGGTCGGCAGCGCGTCGTCGCCTTCAACAGCGACAGCCCGCATCTGCCGGCTTCGGTTCTTCGGAGCGCGTTCGAGGCGCTCATCGGGCACGACGTAGTGGTTGGACCGACACATGATGGCGGCTATTATCTCGTGGGGGCCAAGGCCGCGCATCCTGCGCTTTTCGACGGCGACGGCATGGGCACTAAGAGCGCGCTTGACGCGCTGCTGGCGCGCGCTCGCGGACTGCAGCTTTCCGTTGGCTTCACGGATCCCTTCTATGACATCGACGTGGAGGACGACTTAACTCGCCTTGCCGCCGAACTGCGGCTCGCTCCGGCCAGGGCGCCACGAACGGCGGTCTGGCTGAAACAATGGGAACAGGCGGTGGCACAGTTGCGGACGGGCACGGGAGACCTGTGAAGCTCACGCCATCCCGAAGGCTGTACGGGTCGGGCGTCATCTTGCTTGTGGCATTGACGATGTGCTCACGCAAGTTCAGCAGCATGGGCGCAGCCTCCTTCATCATTCCGCTGGCAGTTGCTGGCATCGCGTACATCCTTGCCATTCGTGAGTTCTTCTCCACGCCGAGATTCCCGCACCGCGTCATCGTCATCGGGGTGGTGTTGGCTGCTTTGTGGCATGTTCCATTTCTACTGACGCCGCCGGGTTCGGATGATGACATTCATCGATATGTTTGGGACGGCCGCGTGCAGCGGTTCGGCTATAACCCTTATATTGTCGTTCCCAGCGACCCGGCGCTCGGCGGGTTGCACACACCCGAGACCCGCACCCTGAACAACCCGGATGTGCCGAGCCCATATCCAGCGGGCGCTCAGCTTTTCTTCCGTGCCGTAACCGCGATTCGTGAGTCTGTCTTTGCGCTGAAAGTGGCATTTGTAGTTTGCGATTTGGCGATCGTTCTCGTTTTGTTGGATATCTTGCGTAGTAGCCGGCAAGGCGCGCACTGGGTTCTGGCTTATGCCTGGAACCCACTGCTGGCGACAGAAGTGGCGGGCAGTGGTCACATCGATATTGTCGGCGCGCTTCTGCTGTTGGTGTCCTTCGCCGCGCTGGGACGGCGCTGGCGCACACTTGCGGCCGTCGCATTTGGGCTGGCTGTCGCGGTGAAATTCTTGCCGATTGTACTGCTGCCACTTTACTGGAAACGCGTTCGCGTGCACGATGCCGCGCTGGCGGCAGCCGTGGTCGGACTCCTTTACGTACCATTTCTTAATCATGGGCGGATTCCGATCGGCTCGCTCGGCACTTACGTGCAGAGTTTCCGCTTTAATGATCCGGTGTTTGCGGTGCTCGAGCGAGTGGCGGCTCCGCAGCTTGTAGTTGGGCTGGCAGTGGTCGTCGGCTTGCTTACCGCAATCTGGCAGAGAAGCAAGGCTCCGGCGGGGTCTTCGGACGCATTTGTCTGGCCGATGGCAGCATCGCTTTTATGCGCACCGGTCGTTTATCCGTGGTACCTGCTCTGGCTCCTGCCGTTCGTGCGGTCGGCCTCGACGGTGCCGGTCATCGTTTGGACGGTTAGCATCATCCCAACTTACTACGTTTGGCATTTGCGCACGCTGGGTCGTCCGTGGTTGGTTCCTGGCTGGATTATGCTGCTGGAATACGGAGCCGTGGCAACGGCCGGTGCAATCATCCTGTTGCGCCGAATCACTCGACCGGCCGCGCCAGAGTGCTCAACCGACTAGCTGCGTTGGGTGTGGCTGCGCAAGCAAAAGTTTGCTAACATTCCTCTCCGCATATTGAAGGCCCTGCCCGTCATCACACATCCAGGTTGAATTGCAGCGAAAGTAATTTTTAGGAATGAGACGATGGCCACACACGAATCAACCGCAGCACGATCCAAAAATTCCAAAACTACTCAAAGGGAGGACGCCATGACCCAAGCCATTGGTACGCCACAAGGCAGCAAGTGGGCAGCTGACAAGAATGCGATTCGTCCGTTTCAGGTGAATGTGCCGGAAGCGGAACTCACCGAATTGCGCAGACGCATAAACGCAACAAAGTGGCCTGAACGGGAAACGGTCACGGATCAATCGCAAGGCGTGCAGCTCGCGACGATTCAGTCGCTCGCGCGCTATTGGGCGACAGAATACGACTGGCGAAAGATCGAGGCGAAACTGAAGGCTCTGCCGCAGTTCATCACCGAGATCGATGGGCTGGACATTCACTTCATTCACGTCCGTTCAAAACACGAAAATGCGTTGCCGCTGATCGTTACGCACGGATGGCCCGGCTCGATCATCGAACAGATGAAGATCATCGATCCGCTGACCAATCCCACGGCGCATGGCGGCAGTGCATCCGATGCGTTCCATCTGGTGATTCCGTCAATGCCGGGCTACGGATACTCAGGCAAACCGACCAGCACCGGGTGGGACGTTGCCCACATCGCGCGTGCCTGGATCGTGCTGATGAAGCGCCTCGGGTACACGAAAATCGTGGCGCAAGGCGGCGACTGGGGTGCGGTCATCACCGAAGAAATGGGTCTGCTTGCGCCTCCCGAGTTGCTCGGCATTCACACCAACATGCCTGGCATCTTTCCAGTCGACATTGACCAGGCGGCTTTTTCGGGGGCGCCGGCGCCATCGGGTCTGTCAGCCGATGAGAAGGTCGCTTACGAGCGCTTGCAGTTCGTCTATCAAAAGGGCATCGCCTACGGGTTTCAGATGGGTCTGCGACCGCAGACGTTATACGGAATCGCGGACTCACCCGTTGGCCTGGCGGCTTATTTCCTTGATCACGATGCGCGCAGCTATGAGCTGATCGCACGCGTCTTTGAGGGAAAATCGGAAGGCCTCACGCGCGACGACATCCTCGACAACATCACGATCGCCTGGTTGACGAACACGGCGCTTTCTGGCGCCCGTCTCTATTGGGAGAATTGGGGAAAACTCGGGTATTTCAATGCCAAAGGCGTCTCCATCCCGGTTGCCGTGAGCGTCTTCCCTGACGAACTCTATCCAGCTCCGCGGAGCTGGGCAGAGCTGGCGTATCCCAAACTTATCCACTACAACAAAGTTGAGAAAGGCGGACACTTTGCAGCTTTTGAACAGCCGCGACTCCTTTCAGAAGAGGTGCGCGCGGGCTTCCGATCACTGCGGTCAGACATGTCGAAGTCGGATGTGCCCTTCGCCAAAGCTAGCTAACTGTTCGCAAATCAGCAGGAGAGCCTCGATGCTGGAGGCTCTCCTGTTTCGTCATCGAACTCAACATGTTTCAATTTCACTGAGGAGGACCTCCATGAAATATTCGAACCGCGTAACGATCACTGGTCTTATGGGATTCTGGGTGCTGCTCCATGTTGCAACGTCTTGGGCTCAGACCCGCCCGCCAATTCTCGATCAGATCGCCAAGACTTATGGCCTCGATTCGTATGGGCAAATCGAAGCGATCCGCTACACCTGGAACGGTGAAATCCCCGGGATTTTCAAACTTGCCCACATGTGGGAGTGGGAGCCAAAAACCGGCAAGGTCTCCTACGAGGGAACAGATAAAGACGGTAAGCCAGTGAAGGTTACCTACATGCGGTCCGAGCTGAGCAGCCAACCGGACAACGTGAAGAACGCAGTCGAACCGGCCTTCGTCAATGATAACTATTGGCTTCTGTTTCCCTTCCATGCGTACTGGGACACCAGCGCCACCGTGACCGATGAGGGTATGAAAAAACTCCCGACGGCTACCGGCTCGGCCGAACATGTCGTAGTGAAGTATGCTGCGGAACTCGGCGGCTACACGCCCGGCGACACCTGGGAACTCTACGTCGGCAAAGACAAACGCGTCGAGTACCTTGTCTTCCACCACGGCGGGGACAAAAAGCCGAGCCTCGTGAAAGCGTCGTGGACAGGCTACAAAAAGGCCGGTCCTCTGCTCGTCTCAACCGAGCACCGCGGCACCGCCGACGGCAAGCCTCTGCACATCTCCATTACGAATGTGTCGGTCAAGCTGACGGGCTCGGATAAGTGGATGGACGCGCAATAAGCGGCGAATCTCTATCGGGCGATTGTCTATCGTGCGATCACGACAGTAGTGCAGGAACTGCTCAGCTTGGGCAGATCGCGGGTCGCGGCCATGCGGATTTGCAGCCCTGGGCGCTCCCCGCGAATGATCGGGCAGTAGTAGTCTGGTTGGAGCAGTGCGCCTTGCAAGCGTCGTCGCCCGGCACATCCACCGTGGCATGATTCCCGGAACTCGCAAGGCTGGCACGCGTCGGGAAGCGTGCGGGCATTCTCGAAGGGCGCGGAGTCTAGAATGTCGAGCCCCATCGAGATCAAATCCGACAGCGGCTCCCCCGATCCTGGCCAATAAACGCAGGGCTGTGTTGTGCCGCGCGGAGTAACCCTCACTGTGCTTACGCCACATCCTCCGCGGAGAGGCGGGAGGCCAGCCATCGCGCGAACCAACGGCTCGCCAATGGCGATCACGTCGGTTTCCGCAAAGAGACGCCGGAACCCCTCCCAATACTCTTCGTAGGACAACGCATAGATGTCGGACCGCACCGCCTGGTACACGTTCACACGCAGGGGAGCGTCGAACTGTCTGGCTACTCGCGCGACCTCCGCCAGACGCAAGTGGTTCGCCTTCATCATGACGGCAATGATGGTTACAGGCACGCCGAGCCCTACGCAACGTTGTGCTTGCCGGTGGATCAGCTCCCAATTGCCGTTACCGCGCTGTGCATCCTGTTCCGTTTGCGTCGGGTAATCGAGAGAAAACTCAATATCGTGAAAGGCGCGCAACTCGTCATCTCCCAAAACAGCAACACTGTGGCCGTTGGAAGTGATCGTAAGCTTGACGGATTTTTCGCGCAGGTACTCCAGAATCGCTTTAAACTCCGGATGCATGCCGTTCTCACCGGTGCCCAGATTCACCGAACGGATCGGCAGTTGCTCCATGACGGACTTCACCTGATCCAGAGAGAGGCGGTCGGTGCGGGTTGGATCTCTGTAGCAGAAGGCGCAGGAGAGGTTACACTCGTTGGTGAGCCCGAGCCCAAGCGAAATCGTAGCATCAGGCGACCTCGCGCTCGATGGGCTGGAGGAAGATTTTGCTGCGACGTCATTCATGGACCGTTCTCCAACAACCATCAAGGCAAACGCGCGAAGCACTGCGTGTAGCGCGCGACTGCGGCATACTCTGGCCGGCTGCCCAGCTGCCGCTCAAATTCAAAAATCCGTTCGTAGTCTGCGCTGCGAGAAACCCGTGGCGACAAATAGTCCGCAAGGACGCGAACACCTCGCTCGGCAATCGCTCCGAGCGACGAGTGTGCCAGCATGGCTCGCAAGCTATCTGGCGTAAATAGTTGCACCCTGCCTCCGTACAGGGATTCTTGTCCCCACTCAGCGGTCAGGCCATTTTTCGCTGCAGCCAAATCCCCTGCTTGGATAGCGGCCTTGAATACTTCGCCGGCCCGGTTACGTACGAGAACGGACAATATCGCAGATGAATCCCGCAAGGCGCGAGCCGCACCGCGCAACACAGCATGCGGGTCGTCGCAATATTCCAGGATGTTGTGGCAAAGAATTACATCGAACGATCGAGTGTGGAACAAGTTCGCCAATTGGGTAGCGTCGCCGTGTTGCAGTACGACCTGGTCCGTAACCCCTGCTTCCCGTGCCGCGCGTTTCGCGATATCGAGCATCGCCGGAGAGGAATCCAGCAGCGTAACGTGCATGCCAAGACGCGCCAGCCGAATCGCCGTCGCTCCCGTGCCGCATCCGGCATCCAGCGCACACAAGGACTTCTCGGCCCGCGACCGGGGAAGAAAATCCTCCAGGTTGCGAAAGGCCAAGTCGGTGCGCAATCGGCCCTCCGGTGTCTCGAGGTAGAGGGCATACTGGTTCGCGCCGCTCTGGAAGCGGTCGCTGTCGGCCTTGGCAGTCATCTTCATGCAACCCTCAAGCGAAGCCGAGCGGCATCAACTGGCGCGCCGCGCCTGCAACTCCCCACGTGAAGAAGTGACAAAGGCTCGGACCAATCCGGCGATCTCATCTGCCGCTGTGTCCAATGCGAAATGACCGGCGTCGAGAACGTGAACTTCAGCGTTCGGAACGTCCTTGCGGTAGCGTTCCGGCTCGCCGGGATCGAACGAGAGGTCATACTTACCCCAGATCACTAGCAGGCGCGGCTGCTTCTCGCGCATCCACGCCTGCCATTTCGGATAGGAGTCCACATTGGTTCGATAGTCGTAGAACAAATCACTTTGAATGTCGGCCTGACCAGGCTGGTTGAGAAAATAAAACTCATCGGTCCAGAGATCGGGGTCGTAGCGTTCCACGTTCGGATCGTTTCCCACATGGCGCGTGCGCGTGGTCGCGAGCGACAGGAGATTTGTGCGCAGCGCACTCTCGTTCGGAGCGCGATCGGCCCAAAAAGCCCGCCGCGCCTTCCAATTCGCCCCTAACCCTTCGTTGTGCGCCACAGCATCCTGGACGATGAGCGCCTCGATGCGATCCGGATGAGCCAAGGCCATGCGAAAACCGACAGGGCCGCCGTAATCCTGCATGTAAAGGGTGTAGCGCGAGAGCCCGAGCGCTTCGGTAAAGTGATTCATGATCTCGGCGTAGTGATCGAAGGTGTACGCGAACTTCTTCGGGTCCGGCCAGTCGCTGTGTCCGAAGCCGGGGTAATCGGGCGCGACCAGGTGATAGCGATCGGTAAGCCGGGCGAAGAGCGGCTCGAACATCCGCGATGACGACGGAAGTCCGTGGAGCAGGAGAAGCGTCGGCGCGTCTTTCGGGCCCGCCTCTCTGTAAAAAATGGAGAGCCCATCTATCGGTATGGTGCGATAAAAAGTCGGGTGTTCCATGGGATGTCCCTTTCCTGGGGCTTGAGCCAGCAATTGAAATGACGCGACCACTACAGAAGCCACCAATGCCATGCGTGGGACCTGCAAGCGTCGAGTCCAACCGGGCGAGCTGAAAAGACGCATCGTTTAGCTCCGCTTATGCGAGCTCGTACACCGGGGCTCTCGTAGACCAGGCTCGCATTCGATTCTTTTTTCCGCGATACACCCACATTTCCTGCGTAATGTTTAGCAATCCTCCATCATGGGGCCTCTTTTACCACGCCACCTCGAAAATGACTTCCAGCTCAACCGGGGTGCCGAGCGGAAGGCTGGCGACGCCATACACCAGGCGGCAAGGGCTCTTGTCTTTTCCGAAGACGTCTTGCAGCAACTCCGAAGCGGCGTCAGCGACTTTCGGCTGATCGCGGACATCTCCCGAAGTGGCCACCGACACGCCGAGCCGGACGACTCGCGTCACTTTGTCGAGCGATCGCAAATGCTGTCGCGCGACACCGAGGGCGTTGAGCGCAGCGAGTTTCGCCGCCTCGCGTCCAGCTTGTACGTCGAGTTCCGCGCCGACCCGCCCAATGAATTTCGCGACCCGGCCCTCCGTGGGAAGCGTCCCGCTTAGAAAAAGCAAATTGCCTGACTGCACCGCTTCCGCATAGCTCCCGAACGGCTCAGGGGGCACCGGGAGCTTAATACCAAGTTCCTTCAACCGCTGTTCGGCGCTGACCAGCCGAGAGCCTTCGGCGGTCACCATTTCTCGACGTGCGCAGTGTTCACGTGCAGCACCTCCCCGGTCATCTGACCGGCTTAGATCCGTTGATACGGGGCTTTTGGTTCCGTGGGATTTCGATTGTGTGGGACACGCTATCTCCTGATATGCCTGGGCGGATTGCTGACCGCGCACCGCTTCGGACAAGAACCACGCTGGCGACGAGCGAAAGGAATCTACTCTTCAGGCGCTAGTATAAAGGCGACGGCGGCGTCAAACAGTATAAACCGTACGCGAGCAGAAACGCGAGGAGCAGCGCAGGCCACGGAGTACCGAGAGCCACGGGTGGTCTTTGCCGTTCAGTTGCTATTTTGCTGTTAGTTCCGACAGCATCTTCTGGAACTCCGGCTCCGAGCGCAACGGTTGCAAACTTTCATCCTTTTCGATGACTTCCGCATTCTTCAATCCCCGTCGGATTCCTTCCCGCAGATCTTTGATTGCCTGTTTATGGTTACCCATTGCGCTTCGCGTCTCGGCTAACAACAGCAATGGCCACCACGCATCCGGAGCCACGTCCGCCATCAACTGGAAATAGTTCTCCGCTCTTGCCGAGTGTTTGGCCAAGAGTTCTGCCTGTCCAGCCTCGATGCCCTGCGCCCAGAGGTCATGAAATGCGCGAAGGCGTACCAGGCGTTTTTCTGTGTTCTTCGAGTGCGCAGCATCCTTTTTAAGCTGGCTCATGCCTTCCCGCAACGACTCCCTCAAGGTGGATTGGTCGCGGACGCCGATATCGCCCAAGCGTGACAACTGTCCCGACATCGTCTGGATCAACGACTCCTGCTCGCGAATTTCGTCCTGCTCCTTCTTGAACGCTTCTTTCAGGAGTGCGGACCGCTTCAGTGCTGCCAGTTTCTCGCCATACCGGCCCACTTCCCTCAAGCCGCTGAAGTCCGATACCAGGGATCGATAAGCGCTGAGTTGAGCGATCGCGTCTCGCCGGTTCTCCGCTTCCTTTGCGCTGGCCTCCATTTCGCTGAAGAACTGCCCAATGAAAGTATCGTCTCGCGGCAGAGAGCCCGTCTGCATGGCTTTGAGCTGCATCCACTCAATTGCTTCTTCCACGATCTCCGCGGGTGCCCACTGGTGCTCGCCGTCAAAGACCTCCACGCGGTAGGGTAAACCCAATTCTTCCCGGGCACGCCGTAGCTCCGCTATTTCCCCCCAATTGAAATCCTGGTTTCCGACGGCGGCAAAATAGAGAAACGTGTCCTTTTGCGAGGGCTTGTCCGAGTTCGGATATCCAGCGCCGTGGGCGATCACGCCGGCCACCGCGCAGACCGGGCAGCGCAGGGCTACCATGGTGGCCGTTCGTGCCCCACCCGAGAATCCCGTTGTGTAGGTCCGGTGTTCGTCCAGTGAAAACCTCTGGTGCGTGTCCTGCCATATCGCGACAATCGAGCGCTCTGGCGGGTCATTCGTGAAGTTCTGAGAGTTATTGGATCCAACTACGATGTAGCCGTGCTTCTCCGCCGCGTCCTTATAAAGTGTTACCGGTATCCGGCCCCGCGCTCCCGGGTCGAAGGCATAAAGGATCGGCCAGCGCTTGCTCGGAGTGTAGTTAGACGGCAGATACAAGGCGTAACTCTGTCCCAGCAAGCCAGCACACAACACCTTCTCGATGATTTGTCCCGTCACCAGTGGTTCCGATGGCAGGCGCCCGGCGGCTTGAGATCCCGCCGTCCCTGAGAAGGCCGACAGCATTGCTCCCCACAGAACCACGCCAACCATTAGGCTGCTTAGCGTCCGCTCCATTTCCGATCAATCTAGCACGAAATCTTGTCCGTAGAAGCCGCGAGTCCTTATACATTATTTGCCCGCATCTGCGCTAAGAGACCTACCAGTTTCCATATCTGGAAGGAGTCCGCCACGCTATTTCTTGTAGAGTAACTTGCTTAACGAACGTTCAGGCGAGATCAGGGTAGTGTTACTCATACTGTTATTCGTCGTGGATATCCCGATAATCGTTGCGTTCATCCCACTTCCTGTGGCCTCCCCTTCTATTGGTTCCGCACCTGCAGCCGAGGCAGTGTGCGGTCAGGTTCAGTTCTCAAGCGCCGCGGTATTCCTCACTCAGGAGGTCTAGGTATGGCACTGCGAACGTTCGGTTTTGTTGTACGGTTGTTGTCTGTGTTCCTGTTCTTTGTTTCGTGGTCAAGCGCCCAAGTGCAAAACGGCCAGTTCGCTGGCGTGGTGACCGACCCAACGGGTGCGGCAATAGCCAATGCGAAGGTCACCGTCAGCAATCCCAGCACCAACTTTACTGACACGACAGCGACCAACCAGAACGGCTCATACAACTTGAAGGAGTTGCCGGTCGGGACGTACAAGATCACGGTGGAAGCTCCTGGCTTCAAGACGGTGTCGAACAATGGTGTGTCGGTAAACGCCGGCACCGTCGCGCACTTGGACTTCAAGATGCAGGTGGGCCAGACGCATGAAATCGTCGAGGTAAGCGGCGAAGCGGCAGCCGTGAATACTGAGGATTCGAAGTTGGCGACCACAGTAGGGTCGACTCAGATCGCGAACCTCCCGCTGAACGGTCGAAACGTTTACGACTTGATGCAGCTGGCCGCCGGTGCCGTGAACGTGGCGGGCGTGGATTTTGAGAACGGTCATAACACGGTCGTCAACGGTATTCGCGAGAACTTCAACGGCTTCTTGATCAATGGGATCAACAACAAGGATTTGAGCGGCGGTGTAACCAACACGCCAATCGAAGACACGGTGCAGGAGTTCCAGCAACTCACTCTAAACAACTCAGCACAATACGGCAGCAGTGCGGGCTCGATCAACAATCTGGTGACCAAGCAAGGGACGAACGCAATGCACGGAAGCGGTTGGTATTATGGCCGCAACGACGCCCTGGATGCCAATGATTTCTTCGACAACAAGGGCGGAAACCGAAGACCGCTAGTTCGATTCAGCCAGTACGGTGGGACCTTGGGTGGAGCACTCATTAAAGATAAGTTGTTTTTCTTCGGCGCGCTGCAGTTCGATCATTTCAACACGAGCGCTCCCCCCACTACCGTATCCCAGGAGGATCCAGCGTACGCGCAGCTGGTCGCTAGCACCTTTCCGAACTCCGTAGCAAACCTGTTGTACTCCACGTTCCCGTCGAAGGCTCCAGGTACTCCGATAAGCGGCTTAACAATCGGTAGCTACATGAGTGCAGGCCTTAGTGGGAGCGGGTTCCAGACCATTAGTGATTATCTGTGTCCCACCAACTACTCGGGAGATCCCGCCGGTGCTACGCGGGTACCTTTGCTATTCGCTCAAATGATTGGTTACAACCCCGCGACCGACAACGGTACGTGCACAAACCCATTGGGTGCCGCGGGTGCCCCATATGACACGCCTGCTCTCCTGGCGAACAGAAACATTCAGATGCTCGACACTGCGACTGCGTCGTTTGCGTCGCAAACACAAGTGCTGGGAAATCTCTTTAACGGCAAAGAGTGGTCGGGGCGGCTGGACTACAACCTGAACACGGCGAACCGGCTGTCTTTCAACTACAACTGGTTTCGATCCACCGACGCTTACGGTCCATTAAAGCCGCAGGGAGCGCGCGGGTTCACGAATCCTTCACGGAACCTGTTTCCCAGTGGGCAAATGAGCTGGGTGCATACCCTCAGTCCAACGGTGCTGAACGAGTTTCGCGCCGGCTACACGCTGAACGACACCGCCACCGGTGCCATCCATCCCGGCGTACCCCAGATTGGCTTCGACGACGGCAGTCTCGGGTTCGGGAGTTATGCCGGGTATCCGCAGACATTCAAAGACAATATCTACCAGTATTCCGACATGGTTTCGCTGAGCCACGGAAACCATAACATAAAGATCGGAGTTGACATCCGGCGCAACATTGAAAATAGCGTATTCAACGTTGCCCGTCCCTCGTACTATTTCGCCGACCAGTTATTTTTTGCCATCGATTCTCCACACGATCAAACGGCGGGCGTAGATCCTGGCATTTGCGTTTCGCCGTGCAAGGCGTTCAACCAGAACGCTCAGGCTCAGCTGTCGTCGAACGTTCGACACTGGAGGAATATCGAGGCCGGTCTTTACCTACAGGACGATTGGAAAGTCTCAAAGCGTTTAACTTTGAATCTCGGGTTGCGTTGGGACAAGTACCAGCGGCACAACGAGGAGGCGAACACGGCTACAACGTTCCTGAGAGGACCCGGGAACAAGGTAATCGACAACTTAGCCACTGGGCAGGGCTGGCTGCAGCAGGCCAATGCTCCGGTGGGGACCGTTGGCGTCTGCGACACTGCTGCGGAGATAGCCTTGGCGCAACTGGCCGGTGTCTGCGGTCCTGGAGGATTCGCCCCAGCTTCGTCGCTCGGCAAAGGACGCAACAAGGATTTCGGGCCGCGCGTGGGATTCGCATGGGATGTGTTTGGGGACGGCAAGACGTCTTTACGCGGCGGCTTCGGCATCTCATACGAGGGTACTCTGTATAACCCGCTCTCGAACTCGCGCTGGAATCTGCCGTACTACTCGTTCAATGACGCAACAAACTTCCTTGTCCCCGGCCATACGCAGACGGTGGTGTACGGACCCTTCGGTACCGGCTGCCCCAACTGCGCGGTTGCGCCCACATTTAGCGGTCCGGCGACGAATGTTGGGCAAGGTGTGGGTGCGCAGGCCGCTGGGAACCTGGTCGGATGGATCGCGAGCAATCAGAATCTGGCCTTCCTTACCGGAATTGTTCAGCCTCAGGGAGTCGACGATCCTTACGTTTACAACGAATACCTCAGCCTGCAGCGGGAGGTGGCGGGCAAGTGGGTCCTGGAAGCGGATTACGTCGGCACGGCCGGGCATAAGCTGTTCCGCTCGGAGAACGTCAACAGCATTCCAGGGGGCCTATTGCCCGCCGGAGGATGCGTGACGGACAATCTCGGCAGAAAACTCTGCGGCCAAAGGAATGGTACGACGAATACGACTGGCTTCCTCAACCCAAATTACGGCACGCTGCGCGAATGGCAGAACGTTGTTAACTCGAATTACAACGCCCTCCAGTTGCAGGTCAGGAAACAGATGAGCCGCGGATTGCTTCTGAACGTGAACTACACTTTCAGCCATTCCATCGATAATGGCTCTGGTTGGCATAACTCCGCCACTGGGGCAAATGGGGCCGGCGGGGGAGATGGCTACACCACTGACCAGACGCTTCCGGGTCTCGATCGGGGAAACTCCATCTACGACATTCGAAACCGACTGGTTGTCAATTACGTCTACCAGATTCCTGGTCCACAGCGAGGCTTTGCTGGTGCCGTTTTGGGCGGATGGCAATACAGTGGAATCTGGGCGTTCCAAAGTGGCGCTCACTGGGAACCCTATCGCGGATCTGCGGCCCGGCTGGTTGGAACTGATCCAGTGACTGGCGGATGCACCGCTAACGATGTCAGCACTGGTATCTGCGTTAACGAGGGAGGGGATTACAACCTTAACGGGGTTAAGGACGACCGGCCTAACTCAGTTATTCCACGCTTCGATGGCGGCAGCCGCGCCGCTTGGGAGAATGGATGGGCAACGGCACTGCCTGGGCTTGCGAACAACTTCTCCAGTCCGTGCCTCGGTTGCGCCGGAAACCTGGGCCGCAACACCTTCGTCGGCCCGGGACAATGGTACGCAGATATGACCTTGGGCAAGACCTTCAAGTTGACCGAACGGGTTAACCTGAAGTTTGAGGCTCAAGGCTTCAACGTCTTCAACCGTGCCAATTTCCTGTTGGCGACTCCGCAGACCGCGGCCCACAACAAGATCACGGATCCCCTATTCGGCGAAGCTGTCACCACGTTGAACGCGCGCAACTTGCAGTTCGGCTTGAAGCTGAGCTTCTAGCCAGATCGCGAGATCGTGAAATGGGGGCTTGCCGGATCTGGCAAGCCCCTAAATTTTTGTCTCGAACGAGATGGTAGCACTCTTTCTTGACGCTCACCCAGTGGGCAAAGAGTAGGTTTGCGCAACGTCCTCTCAGTCTCGACGTGGACGCACTAGTCTGTGAGACCTACGAAATCTCATTGACATTTTCCCTTTGCGTACCAAATTCAGTAGACAATTACGAGTAAGTGCGTGTTGGTGTATGGAGGCGCCGTGACATCGATCGGGTTTCCTCCGTACACCAGGTGTCTTCGTACCTCTTATTCTGCTACTTATCCCAGTGTTCAAGAGCCAGGTAGTTTTTGGATTACAGGATGCACATCCCGTTCTCATAGGTTGGCACCCACGGACAAGCCGGCCTTCACCGAAACGATTCTCAATTGTCAAGGAGGTAGCATGGTTTCTGCCCTTCGTTGTGCTTGGATTCACTCTTTGCTTGCGCTGGTCGTTCTCAGCCTTTGTGTTGGGGCCTTCGCACAAGGCGGAACTGGTGAACTTTCCGGCTTGGTGACCGATCCAACCGGCGCAGTCGTCGCGGGTGCGACGGTGACCCTCACCAACCCTGCTACCAAAGAAATCAGAACCACTACTACGACTGCGGCGGGGATCTACACTTTCCCGGCACTCGCGGTGGGCTCCTACGGTCTGGAGCTTTCCCCGAAAGGATTTAAGTCGGTAAAGGTCCAGGACGTCGTGGTGAGCGTGGGCGGGACCACGACTCGCGACGTGAAACTGGAAGTCGGCACTCAAGGCGAACAAGTGATGGTGGAGGCAGGCGCGCAAACCGTGCAAACCACGGAGTCGTCAATTTCGGATCTGGTGGACCGGCGGGTATGGGAACAAATGCCACTGGAAACCCGCGACCAGAACCAGTTCATCAACCTTCTTGCCGGCGCGGCACAAGGTAACGTAGCGCTGAATCTTGCCAATGGCGGCACGGATCGTGGAGCCGCGGTCAATGGCACGCGCAGCGGAGCCGGCAACTACCTTCTTGAAGGCTTTGATAACAACGATCAAGGTCAAGCGGGCGCAGGTTCGATTGGCGCTTCGACCGGGGGAGCCAACACAACTATTTCCCCGGATGCCATCCAGGAATATCGCGTCATCGAGCATATACCACCGGCCGAATATGGTAAGGGTGGCGGTTTTGTTACCGACATGGTGCTCAAGAGTGGCACCGACGCCTGGCACGGATCGCTGTTCGAATACAACCGGATCCAGGCGTTAGCGGCCAACAGCTGGTTCTCCGACAAGAATGGAACCAAAGATTCACTGGTGCGCAACCAATTTGGCGGGTCGGTGGGTGGCCCGGTCGTGAAGGGCAAGACGTTCTTCTACTTCACCACCGAGTTTCGTCGTGACCGTCAAAAAACTCCGCTCTCCGGCAATGCGCTGACACCCGACTTCATCAATTTTTTCAACAACGGCAGCTTTGAGCAGTTTATGGAAGGCACGGGAATCTATGCCGGAGCCGGCGGTGCCTGCAACGCGTTCCTCGGCGGGCCCTGCCCAGGCGGCTTTTCCAACGAAGCTACGCTAGGTCCCATCGCCGCCAATCTGCTGGCGACGCAGCCGAATCCGCTCTGCACGCCCGGCGCATCGAATTGCACCAGGCTCTCGAATTCGGGTGTTCTAGGTGGCAATCAACTGTTCGGCGGCATCACATTTCCCGTGCCGGTCTTCGGTCAGGTCACAGTGCCGCAGTCGGCGCCCTTCGACCAGGCTCGATATACGACTAAGTTCGATCAAAAGCTCAGTAACAATGATCAACTAACGGCCGCTTTTGCCTACGACAATGGAGATACCACCCTTCAATGGGCGGGGGGATCAAGCACCTTTGGTCCCGACGAACCCGTCCATCAGCGCGCCATGAATGTCGGGATCACCTGGGCACATACGTTCAGTCCGACCATTCTGAATCAAGCAAAAGTTGCCTACACTCGCCACACTGGGAACTTTCCCGGATCTGCCGCCCAAAACCAGGCTGGCATTCCGGCAATTTTCACCTTCTTTGACCCGCTGAATATGTCCTTTGGGAACGGTCAAGGCTTTCCGCAGTTCTTCACTGAAAATCGCTTCACCTACAAAGACGACCTGTCGGTGACCAAGGGCAAGCACAACTTTAAGACCGGCTTCGAATACAGCCGGACCCGCAACGGATCCAGCTTTGATTCCAACTTCAATGGAGCGTTTGCCGCTTACGGCATGCTCGACATTCTTTCCGACTTCAAGATCGGCCACGATTCCGATGCCGTTCTGTTCGGCGGCCCGACCTACGGTTCTTGGTATTACGCACAGGCCACGGTGAATCCCACGGTAACGCCCGCCACTCGGCCGGTGTACTACCGTGGCTTCCGCGCCAATGAGTTTGGAGCGTATTTCCAGGATGACTGGCGTGCGACCCAGCGGCTGACTCTCAATTTAGGAGTGCGCTGGGACTACTTCGGTCCCCCGCACAATTTCCGGCCGAACCTCGATTCCAATTTCTATTCCGGCGCACCCATCGAGCCCATCTGCACCGCCACCAGCGGAAGCAACACGGCGTCGGGCCCGTGCACGATCAGGAACGAGTTTTACCCCGTGGGCAGCTCGTTGATGCAGGCTTTCGCCCACGGTGCTCCTGCCGTTCGAAACAACGAAATCTGGAACAAAGACACCAATAACTTTGCGCCGAGAATCGGTTTTGCCTGGGACGCCACGGGCCGGCAGAAATTGGTTGTGCGCGGCGGATTCGGCATTAATTACGATCGCCTGTACAACAACGTATTCGAGAATCTCCGCTTTAACCCGCCGTTTTTCTGTTTCTGCAAGTGGGGCGCTTTCGTCAACGGAAATCCTGGGGATAACATCACGACTCCGGGTTTCTATACGGTTCCTTTTTCCACATCGAGCGTTGCGCTATTCGGCAGCTCAGTCGCTTTTCCGGGCGGGGTTCCGCTGGCTGCTCCGCGGGCTATCGACCAGAACCTGGTCACGGCATACTACGAGCAGACCAACCTCGGTTTCCAATACGATCTTGGAAGAGGGATGGTGTGGGAAACAGACTACGTCGGAACGCTGGGACGGAAGTTGGTCGGAATCAAGAACCTGAACACCTTTGACGGCCGCCGTGCCGGCGGATTGAACCCCGACAACCCGTTTGGCCAGAATAACGCCACCTCCAGGCCCAACGCCACGGTCGGCAGTATTAATCTCCGGACGAACGGGTTCAGTTCGAACTACCACGCGCTGCAGACCGGTCTGCGCAAGCGCTTCTCCAATGGACTGCAATTCGATGCGAATTACACTTACTCGAAGGCTCTGGATCAGGTTAGCGACACCTTCACGCCTCGAGGGGGTGGAATCAACGGCATTCCGCAGATTACCGACAGTCTCAACCCTCGGCTGGATTACGGCCCTGCCGACTTTAATATCAAGCACCGGTTCGTCGTCAGCTACAGCTACGACCTGCCGTTCTTTCGAGGCAATCGCTGGCTGGGGGCATGGTCGGTGAATGGAATCATCGACGCTCAGAGCGGGGTGCCCTTTTCGCCGTTTGATTTGACCGGTCAGGACGCAAACAAGGACGGCATTCCGAACGACCGTGCTGCCTTCGTCGGCACGGGAAGCGTCAAGAGCGCGCTGACCGGCAAGAGCCCCGGGGAAGGATTCTTCAACCCGGCGGATTTTGCGGCAATCTCGCCCGGGAACCCGTACCCATATGATCCGGTGGCTGCCGGGAATCAACTGATAGGCTGTCCGCCCAATGTCAACTCCGGTCTGTGGTGCGAAGGCGCCGCAGCCAGGCAGGTCGGGCGCAACGCGCTGGTTGGACCCAAGTACGTGGATGTTGATTTTGGAATCGTGAAGAAGTTCAGAATCAGTGAGAGGGCCGGCTTGAGTTTTCAGGCAAGCTTCTTCAATTTGTTCAACCACCCCAACTTCGCGATCCCGGACGCCAATTTCGCCGACTGTGCCTACTCCACCGTCACCAACGGTTGCACGGGTACTTTCGGCAGTTCAACCGCGACCTTCGCGCCCGGACAGGGCGGAGCTCGCGTCACCCAGTTGGCTTTGCGCTTCGATTTCTAAGTGAACGAAGCCGAAGCGTTCCTCAGGCTGCCCTGCGGGCGGCCTGAGGTTTCTTGCGGCAGCGGCGAAAGAACCCGATCTGAGGCACTATGTGGGTGGTGCGGCGGCTTTTGCTTCTTGTCGTGCTGGCAGAGTGCGCTGGCGCAGCAGTCCAACCCTCGAGGAGTTCTCCGAGGCCCCGGCCCATCTCGAGCAGAGGCGGACCGCCCAACGTCATCCTGATTACGCTTGATACCACGCGGGCCGATCGCATGGGTTTTCTGGGATCGACCCGCGGATTAACTCCAAATCTGGACGCGCTGGCGAAGGATGGCGCGGTGTTTACGCGGGCCTACTCGCATGTGCCGCTCACACCACCTTCGCACGCGACCATTCTCACCGGAACCTACCCGCAGTTCAATCATGTGGACGATTTCGGAAAGAAGCTGGGAAAGGATCTGCCATATTTGCCAGCGATCCTCCGCGCACGCGGATATCGGACCGCTGCGTTCGTGAGTTCGATCATCCTGGATCCCGTGCAAGGTTCGGGTCCAGGGTTTGATCGCGGATTCGATACCTACGATGCCGGGTTCCATCGTCGCCGGCCGGGTGACGATCGCTACCAGACAATCGAGCGGCGCGCCGAGGAAGTAGTGGCTCGGGCGGATGCGTGGTTGGAGAATCATCCACGGGGACCATACTTTTTGTGGTTGCATTTCTACGATGCGCACGATCCCTACGATCCGCCGGAACCGTTCAAGAGCCGCTACGCAAGCGCTCTCTACGATGGCGAGATCGCCTACGCCGACGCTGCGGTTGGAAGGTTTCTGGAACACTTGCGCTCGCGGGGACTCTACGACCGAAGCGCAATCGCGGTCATGGCGGATCATGGCGAGGCGTTGGGAGAACATGGCGAAACCGCCCACGGGGTCTTTCTCTACGACGAAACCATCCATGTGCCATTGCTGGTCAAGCTTCCTGGGCAACGCTCGGCGGGGAGGCGAGTGGATAGTCGCGCCGGCCTGGTGGATGTAGCTCCGACGATTCTGCAGGCGGTGGGGGTAAATATTCCCAAAGCGATGCAGGGAGAGTCGCTCTTGCCGCAGATGGAGTCCGCGCCCGGCGTGATTGCCGATCGACCCGCCTTTGCAGAAACCGACTATCCCCGGTCAGCCTTCGGCTGGAGTTCAATGCGGGCCTGGCGGACAGGCAAGTACTTGCTGGTGGAGGCTCCACGGCCGGAACTCTACGATCAGTCTTCGGATCCGCATGCGGACCAGAACGTGGCCCCAAACGCGGCGGCAGTGACGGGCACCCTCAAAGGACAACTCGACGACTTCCGGCGAAAAACCCGCGGTGCAACAACGGCTCCAAAACCAGTCGTCGATCCCGAGCGACAGGAGAAGCTGAACGCCCTGGGTTACGTGGCTTCGGACTCTGCCAATACGGACGATGAAGCCAAGGCAGGACCGGGAATCAAAGATACAAAGGCAGATCCGAAGGACAGGATCGAAATCGTCAACCTGTTGCACGACGCGATTCTGGACGTGGAGGAGAATCAGTTTGAAAAAGCGATCCCATTGCTTGAACATGTCATAACCGCGCAATCGGGGATTCCCATTGCCTATATGCAACTGGGTACGGCTTACACGTGGTTGAAGCAGTACGATAAGGCAATCCCCGTGCTGCGCAAGGCGGTGGAAATGAGGCCGGATACGTTGATGCCCCACTATGAACTTGGGTTGGCGCTTTCCGAGAATGGGGACTGGGAGAGTGCAACGCCAGAGTTTGAAGCCGCCGTGCAGAAATCTCCTAAATGGGCCGCTCTGCATTTCTCGCTGGCGGCAGCATACGCTCGCCAGGATCGGACGAAGGATGCACAAAGACAACTGGAGACGACTCTCAACCTCGAGCCGGACAATTACCGGGCGAACCTGGTGCTGGGGCGAATGCTCACCCTTAATGGGAAACCCGTCCTCGCTTTGCCCTATCTGAAAAAGGCAGCCCTGCTACAGCCAAGTGCCCCAGACCCACATCTCTTCATGGCCGACACCTTCGCGCGCTTGGGTCAGAAGGCCAATGCCCACCGTGAACAGGCGGAGGGGCAGCGTCTCCGAGGGACTAACGAGCGTTGATCTAAGTCATTCATACAAGGTACTCCCGGATTATGCGGCACTAATCCCAGTGCCGCATGTATTTATCCCGGCAGTACTGGTCCAATACGAACAGCAGGAGCACAATCGGTCAGGGCTACTCCACGTGTCAGCGTTCTTACAAAGTGTCGTGAATCGGGAATGGGGAATGCCGCCCAGCGCGGAGGAGGTGACCTCCGCGAGCGCGGACTTAAACATATTGTTATTGCGGTGTCTGGAACTAAGTAAGGACATTGCGCGGATGCATAGCCTCGTAAAGCGCCTTGCGCAATATGCCGGCGCTTATCCACCCGGAGGAGGAGCAAGAGGAAAATACCGTACGACAAGACCCTCAAGCTCACCCTATCGCTGGCAGCCTCCGGTCGCGAGGAGCCCTCGTCGCCGGTCACCAGCAAATCCCAAGAGCAAACGCCCGACGCGATCGGAGTTGGAGCGAGCCTGCCGCATCGCGCTGATGGAAGCAAACCAGCCGGCATCCGTGGAAGCGATCTATGACCGAATTGAGAAGCGCGGCTCCATCACTTTTACTGGTTACAAGCGTCCGTTCCGAGCGATAGCACTCGCCATGAATGTCCTGGTCAAACAGGGTGAGGCGAGCTTGTTACAGGAATCGGGCTCTCGCCGCTGGCGTTGGGAGATGGAAGCGCGCACCGTTTGAAGCGACTTCAACTCCTCTTCATCTCGCCTGCCGGCCGCCCCACTGTGCTTCACCACTGTTGCCCCGAAGTATTGTTTCACCCAAGTGCTGATTTCCCGGCATCGAGACTCGCAGGCTTCCAGGCATTCGGAGCAGTGTGTCTTCCTCGTTTCGCCGAAGAAGAAGGTCCAGAATCGATGGACAGCGCCTCCAGAGGGGAACGGTTGCCGCCTCCGAGGTGTAAACGGCAGATACTAGGGACGAAGAGCGCATTAACGGGGACGAACTGCCACCACTCCAAAGCATAACTGTGATTGAATGTCAGTGGCAGTGTCGCGGTAGACGACCTCAACCCGGGCGCGGCCGCCGACGTAAGTTGAGCGCAGGAAGTCCATTCATGCAGCTTCAAATGAAAACTCGCTGTGAGAGGTGCGAGGCACTCCTTCGTGCGAACGGACACGCTTACATATGTTCCTACGAGTGTACGTTCTGTTCCGTATGCGCCTCGGAGTCGCAGGGCAAGTGTCCGAATTGCACGGGTGAACTCAAGCTTCGACCGCGCCGGACTTCATCTGTCCACGATGGGGAGATCGCTGTTTCTGAGGGACCGTGGGGCAACCGTCCGTGGCTGATTTGGGCAGCGAGCTTTGGCATCTGGACCCTCGTTGCCCTGGCTGCGTCCGGCTCGATATACGAGTTGTGGCGGTCGCGAGGTTACCCCATGACTTTCGTCAGCGTCCTGGCGTCGGAGCTCAGCCAGATACTCACCTATGCCCCTCTTACTCCTCTCGTGCTTGCCCTGGCCATGCGCTTCCCCATTCAACGGGGAAATTGGGTGCGCCGTTCATTGCTGCATCTCTTGTTCGCCGTTGCCTTCTGCATCGCTCACATAACATTGCGTGGTTTGACGCCCTATGCGGCGTGGGATGGCAAGCTCGGCAGATTTGTATCCGCCGTTTGGAACTCGCAGACGCACGCATTTGCGATCAACTGGCAAATCTTCAAGAATTTGTTTTTGTCCAACGTCGTTGATGACACTACCGGAACCTATGTGCCGATTGTGCTGGTGGCGCATGCTTTATCGTATTACCGCAGATTCCGGGACCGAGAACTGCATTCCGCGAAGCTTCAGATGCAGCTGACCAGGTCGCATCTGCAGGCCTTGAAAAGCCATTTGCAACCACACTTCCTTTTCAACACCATGCATTCGATTTCGGCGCTGATGTTAACTGACGTTGCAGCTGCCGATAAGATGATGTCCCGCCTCAGTGATCTGCTGCGGATGAGCCTCGAGAGTAGCGGAATCCAGATCACCAGCCTGAATCGGGAGCTTGAGTTTGTGGCCGGTTATCTTGAAATCGAAAAAGTCAGGTTTGGCGAGCGGCTGAGTATCGTTCTCGATATCGCAGCGGAAACCCTGGATGCGCAGGTTCCGTCCTTGTTACTGCAGCCGCTGGTGGAGAATGCGATTCGGCATGGTATATCAAGGCTCTCCTCCGGGGGCAGTGTCCGGATCGTCGCCAATCGCGATGGACGCGATCTTTACCTGCGGGTGAGGGACAACGGGCCCGGCCTGGTTTCAGTTGCCGGCACTCCCCGAGGAACAGGTTTCGGCCTTCGCACGACGCGGGAAAGGCTCCAGACGCTATACGGCAACCTACACAGCTTCGAGATTCACGATGCCCCGAGCGGTGGCGTCGAGGTATGCGTGCGGATCCCGTTTCGAATGGAACCTCAATTGTCGATGAATGAGGAGAACTTCGCCGGGACCACGAGCTCTAGCGAGGGCGCCGAGATTGTCCCAGACGGAGAGCGTCCCCAGGCCCTAAAGTGGAATACTTCAAAGTGACCTGCCTTCGATGCGCGGAAGCACACCGGCTGCGCACAGGAAGGGCTTATCCTTTGAGCTTGGTGCGCGTCTAACCGATATAGGCGAGGGACCAACGACCCCGAAATGAGGTCAGTGAACAGAATCACATGATTATCCCTGTGATCCGTACCGTCATTGCCGATGATGAGCACCTGGCGCGCAGGAAACTGCGGGTGCTGCTCGATTCAGAACCCGGCGTGCAGGTGGTCGCAGAGTGTCAGGACGGCCAACAGACCGTCAATGCCGTACAAACTCACCGGCCTGACCTTTTGTTGATCGACATTCGGATGCCGGACATGGATGGGTTCCAGGTACTCAAGCAAATCGCGCCCGACGAGATGCCGGTTGTAGTCTTTACAACGGCCTACGACCAATTTGCGATTCGAGCATTCGAGGCGCATGCCCTGGATTACCTGCTGAAGCCTTTTGACGGCGAGCGTCTGCATCATGCGGTTGAGCGAGCCAGAGCAGAGCTCCTGAAGCTCCACGATCGCGATTTGACCGGCCGGATTCTTGATTTGCTCGCCAAGAACATGGAACCAAAGATGGAGTCGAAGCAAGGCGACGACCGCATGGTCATTCGCGCAGGAGGGAAGGTGGTGTTCCTCGATGTGAAGGAGATTGACTGGATCGAAGCAGCCGCCAACTACGTGAAACTGAATGTCGGCAAAGACTCGTACCTGCTGCGAGAAGGCATTGGCAGCATCTCCGAGAGACTCGACCCGGATCGCTTTGTTCGTATCCACCGATCAGTGATTGTGAATGTCCGCAAGATCAAGGAACTGCAGCCCTGCGAAAGCGGCGAATACATTGCGGTTCTGAGGAACGGTAAAGAGCTTTCCTGCAGCCGAGGCTACCGTACACAGTTACAGCGCTTGATTGGCAGATCATAGAAAAAGACTCGAACAACTCACGTTTATCCGATCTCGGTTGCAACCAACCGACGTCAGCTAGCCGTCTGTCCTCAATTCGCTTCTGAACGTCCCAACACAGGTGATCCAGCCAATATCCACGTGCTACGCTGAGCCGTTCGCCGAGCCGCTGAAGAGCCAGGTTTCTATTACCAACTGGAGATTACTGAGGCCATTCGAAAAGCAGGATCTATGAACAGACGCGAAGCAATTCACGGTTTGGGAGCTCTGGCATTTGGCGCAACGATGCAGAGTGCGGCGCGGGCGGATTCCGGAAGGCAGCAGAATCCTACCGCGACCGAACCGCTGCCATCCGAGGTTGCCGGTATCCGCGTGGTGGATTCAAAGATCGCAAGAGCCGCAACGGACCTATGCCGTTCTTTTTCCCCGCCGTATCTCTTCAACCATGCGGCCCGGACATTTCTCTTCGGTTCTCTGGTCGGACGAGCGTTGGGGCAGACATTTGACGAAGAGCTGCTGTATCTTGCGTGTATTCTCCATGATCTGGGGTTAACCGAACGCTTTGAGGGAGATCTGCCTTTCGAGATTCAAGGAGCCGAAGTAGCGAAACACTTCCTGCAAGAGCAGGCATACTCGCACGAGAAATCTACAATCGTGTGGGACGGAATTGCCATGCACGCTTCTCGCATCGGACAATTCAAGCAGCCTGAAATCGCGTTGGTAGGCGAGGGGGCAGGAGCTGACGTGCTCGGCCCCGATTTCACCCTAATAAAGAAGAGCGATGTCGATGAAATTCTTAGGGCGTTCCCCAGGCTGAAATTCAAAGACGCATTCGTTAAGACCTGTGCGGATGTGGTTCGTAAGCACCCCCGCGCTGCTTCCCAGACGTTTATGCGCGATATTCGCGATCGTTACATGCTCGAATTTCGCGCGCCTAATTTCTGTGACTGGATTGCGCAGGCTCCTTTCTCGGAATAGGTGAGGGCAACCGTCGGCCCCTTCATGCTGAGAATGCCTTAATCGGCCATCGTTCCCGGCGCACCCCACTTTGAGAACTCGATACGGATCTGATCTAACCGCGATTGGGCGGCCTCCGGTGTGGGCCGAGAGTGGGCGCTCAGGGATCGCGTGTTGTTCCTCGAAGCAGGGTTCCAGGTTCTTGAGATCTATCGCAACGCGGGACTGCGAGCCTTCCGGGGCCGCCCTGAGATATTGGACAGGCCACGAAATTGGCTGCCCTAGCGCACGGGCTGCCCGCAAGGGCCAACACGGATCTCGCAGGAGTTCGCGTGCGATGATGACTGCGTCCGCTTGTCCAGTAACGATTATGTGCTCTGCTTGAACGGGACAGGTGATCATCCCGACCGCACCGGTAAGGATGTGGGCTTCCCGGCGGATCTGCTCCGCAAATGGCGTTTGATAACCCGGACCGACGGGAACCTTTGCACGCAGTGCATTGCCGCCAGAAGAACAGTCGATCAGGTCTGCCCCAAAGTTCCTTCAGTTGGGAGCGAGTTCAACCGACCGCTGAATATCCCAACCGCCATCGATCCAATCCGTGGCCGAGATGCGCACGAACAGCGGTGCTCGCTCTGGCCATGAATCTCGAACGGCGGAGCATCTTGCCATCGGCGCAATGGCAGGATGCATGGACTGCGAATGCGTCGTTTAGGAGTCACGGCGTAACGATCAGGCATCTGTCCCATGAAGCCCTCTTTCGCGTAAAAGACCAAACATCCAAGGTTGAGCACCGGATCTTTCTGGCGTCAGTTTGGTTCGCCTGCCTATTGCCAAATTATTGTCGCTATTCGTTGGTACCATGTCGTGTTCGGACCGGCGCATTGGTGACCGGTGGCGCCGAGTGTTGATATTGGGGTGATGCACTCCCGCCTCTTGCGTCCACTTTGGTGTGGAACCTTGAATGCTTGAGAAACATCCAAATACTGGTTGGGCTGGTTGACAAAGGGAAAAAATTCCTGAGAACTCGGTGAGCCAGGGAAAAGCGGCACACGAATCGACCGTTTTTGGGCGAGAGGTTGCATGAGCGAAGCGCTTCCAGCGGTGTATATAGCGCGGCACGGTGAGACGGCATGGAGTCTTTCGGGGCAGCATACCGGTCTTGCCGACTTACCTTTGACTTCAAACGGAGAGCGTAACGCACGGCGGCTTGGAGAACGTCTAAAGAGCATGACATTTGCCAAAGTATTTACCAGCCCTCTGCAGCGTGCTGCCCAAACTTGCGAACTGGCTGGGTTTGGAACTGCGGCCGAAACCGATCCTGACCTGGTGGAATGGAACTACGGTCAGTATGAGGGGCTGCGTTCGGCCGAGATCCTTGCGAAACGTCCAGACTGGCAACTGTTCCGCGACGGCGCCCCGGGAGGGGAATCTCCAGCAGAGGTCGGCGAGCGGGCAGACCGTGTAGTTAAGCGTGTTCGTACGGTCCCGGGAGATGTGTTGCTCTTTTCCAGCGGACACTTCATTCGCGTTTTCGCCGACCGGTGGCTGGGGCGAGACCCAGGATATGCGGGCAGGTATTTTCTGCTGAGCACGGCGAGCCTGAGCGCGGTCGGGTACGAACACAATCTTTCTCAGCCGGTGATCCGTTTTTGGAATGACGATCATCACCTTTCCGCGTGAGCCGATCTCGTTCCTCAATGAGGCGGTCTCGGCGGTCAATTTGCACAATACCGATTTCGAATAATTACCGTGACTAATTACGAAGACAAGGATGGTCAATGAGTACAAAGAGGGCAGTACCGCTAGACTCCCCCAAACTCGTCCCCACGAAGACGAGCACAAGCAAAGCTTCGGACCTTCTCGAACAGTACGGAAGCGGGTCGATTCCGCTTGTCGGGGCGGAAAACTCGTTTTATGAACGGCATCTGGTCTTTGACCGTGTGATCGACCCGAAAGTGGCGAGTGCGCGTGAGCGGTTTGAGGCGTTCTCCCGTTCGGTACGCGACATCCTCGCGCAGCGCTGGGTCCTGACCAAGACGACGTATGAACGAGAGAATGCCAAGCGTATTTACTACCTTTCCATGGAGTTCCTCATCGGGCGTTCGTTGGCCAACAACGTCAGCAACCTCTTGCTCGATCCTCTGGTGCAGCAGGCGGTTCAGGAAACAGATATCGACTGGCTTGGACTGATCGAGCAGGAACCAGATGCGGGCTTGGGGAACGGCGGCTTGGGCCGACTCGCTGCATGCTTCCTCGATTCGATGGCCACGATGCAGCTGCCAGCCACGGGCTATGGTCTGCGCTACGAGTACGGCATGTTCAAGCAATCAATCGTGGATGGGTGGCAAAAGGAAAACCCCGACAACTGGCTCCGCGACAACGACCCTTGGGAGGTCGCTCGGCCCCACGAGAAAGTGGAAGTCAAGTTGAACGTCACCTTCCAACTGCGCGCAGGCAGTTTTCATGTCATCCCAGATCGGCCGTCGACCCTGATCGGCATACCCTTCGATCGTCCGGTGGTTGGCTATGGGGGGAAAACGATCAACACACTCCGCCTCTGGGCCGCGGCCGCGTCGGATTATTTTGATTTTCAGGAATTCGGCACCGGCGATTTTGTGGGCGCGCTGGGAGAGACCCTTGAAGCGGAGTCGCTGACCCGCGTGTTGTACCCAGACGATTCCACAACGGCGGGGCAAGGACTTCGCTTCCTGCAGGAATATTTCCTCGTCGCGTGTTCACTGGCCGACTTGGTGCGCCGCTTTCAGCGATACAACAAGGATTGGGACAAACTGCCTGAAAAGGCCGCGATCCAACTCAATGACACTCATCCTTCCATGGCGGTCGCTGAATTAATGCGAATCTTGCTGGATGATGCGCGCTTGGGATGGGACCAAGCCTGGGAACTGACAAAGAAGACGCTGGCCTATACAAATCACACGCTGCTGCCTGAAGCCCTCGAGAAATGGCCCGCCGCGTGGTTCCAGGTACTTCTACCACGGCATCTGGAGATCATTTACGAGATTAACCGGCGGCTTCTCGACGAAGTTCGAAGTTGCTTTCCGGGCGATCAGGGTCGCGTGGAGCGTGTGAGCCTCGTGGAAGAGGGCAAGGAGCGCAAGATCCGCATGGCCAACCTAGCGATCGTCGGCTCGCACAGCACGAATGGAGTGGCTGCCGTCCACTCGAAACTATTGCGGACGACGACGGTCAAGGATCTAGCGGAAATGTTTCCCGAACGCTTTAGTAACAAAACGAACGGCGTGACGCCGCGACGCTGGTTGCTCGGGGCCAATCCCGAGCTGGCCGGCGCCATCACGCAAGCCATTGGCGACCGATGGATTACCGACCTGAGCCAACTCAACCGGCTCAAGCCATTTGCCGAAGACCGGAGTTTTCGTGAAGTGTTCCTCAAGTCAAAGCGCGAGACCAAAGCGCGCTTTGCGAATTGGCTCAAAGCGACGTCGGGGCAGCTCGTGGACCCGGACACGATCTTCGATTGCCAGGTCAAGCGCATCCACGAATATAAGAGACAGTTGCTGAACGCGCTGCGGATCGTCGTCGTTTATAGCCGGCTGCGGGAGAATCCCGACACAACAATGGTGCCCCGCACATTCTTCTTCGCCGGCAAAGCGGCACCGGCTTACCACCTGGCCAAGCTCATCATAAAGTTCATCAACAACTTGGCAGCGACTATTGACGCGGACCCCGTCGGAAGGGGGCGACTCAAGATCGTTTTTCTGCCTGAGTACAATGTTTCCCTGGCGGAACGCTTGATTCCAGCCAGCGATGTCTCCAACCAGATCTCCACCGCTGGCTACGAAGCCAGCGGAACGAGCAATATGAAATTCATGATGAACGGAGCGCTAACCGTCGGAACGCGCGATGGCGCGACCATTGAAATGGCGGAGGAGGCAGGCGAGGAAAACATGTTCCTCTTCGGCCTCACCGTGGAACAAGTCGAGAACAGCCGTGCCTGGTACAGTCCTTACTGGCATTATGAAAATGAGCCGGAGACTCGAGCGGCGCTGGACCTTATTTTTTCGAATCAATTCAGCCCTAGCGAACAAGGTGTTTTCGAACCGTTGCGCGAGACCCTCCTGACGAGCGGCGATCACTACATGCACCTGGCAGACCTTACGTCCTATTGCCAAGCGCATGAACGGCTCGGCGCGTTGTATGCCGATTCTGGCGCATGGGCGCACAAAGCGATTCTGAACGTAGCAAGCTCAGGGAAGTTTTCGAGCGACCGCACTATTGCTGAATATGCATCCGACATTTGGAAGGCGGAACCATACCCAATATCCTAGAAACACAATGGAATGACAAGCGAGGTAACGAATGACGATCTCGCCGCTCGCCGGCAAGCCGGCTCCGAAGGAGATGCTGATCGATGTCGCTCGTCTGGAGAAAGAATATTTCGAGCGCCATCCCGATCTGCACGATCCCAACCAATTAGTCAGCTTCGGTACCAGCGGACACCGCGGCTCACCCGTGCATGGCACATTCACCGAAGCGCACATCCTCGCTATTACCCAGTCGATCTGCGACTACCGGCGAGCGCAGGGAACGGACGGCCCGCTCTACATGGGAAAAGACACCCACGCTCTGTCCGGGCCCGCGCAGAGTACCGCCCTCGAGGTGTTGGCGGCGAACAACATACAGACGATCATCCAGGAAAACGACGGTGTAACTCCAACGCCTGTGATCTCGCGAGCGATTCTGGTTTACAACCGCGGTCGCAAGCAACACATGGCTGACGGCATCGTCGTTACACCATCCCACAACCCGCCCGAGGATGGAGGCTTCAAGTACAATCCGACCAACGGCGGCCCAGCCGATACTGACGTGACGCGGTGGGTCCAGGACCGGGCGAACGAATTGTTGCGAATAGGGAATGTTGGGGTCAAGCGGATTCCGTTCGCCAAAGCGATTCAGGCAGCATCTACGCACCAGGAAGACTTCGTCCTTCCGTATGTTCGAGATCTCGAGAATGTCGTTGACATGGATGCAATTCGTGGCGCTCGCCTCAAACTTGGCGTGGATCCCCTGGGCGGAGCGGCGCGACCGTACTGGGAACCGATCAATTTCACTTACGGGCTGGACATTGTCGTCGTAAATCCAACGATTGACCCAACATTTTCGTTCATGACAGTCGATCACGACGGCAAGATCCGCATGGATTGTTCCAGTCCGTATGCGATGGCCAGGCTCGTCGGACTGAAAGATCAGTATCAAGTGGCGTTTGCCAACGATCCAGACTCTGACCGGCACGGAATTGTCACTCCCGTGGCAGGATTGATGAACCCGAACCACTATCTGGCGGTGGCGATCCAATACTTGTTCGCTCACCGCTCACAGTGGCGTCAGGATGCCGCAGTTGGAAAAACGCTGGTGAGCAGCAGCATGATTGATAAGGTCGTCCGAAAGCTTGGCCGGGAATTACGCGAAGTGCCGGTGGGGTTTAAATGGTTTGTGTCAGGACTGGTTGACGGTTCCTATGGCTTCGGCGGGGAGGAGAGTGCCGGAGCGAGTTTCCTTCGCCGTGACGGCACCGCGTGGACTACAGATAAGGACGGGCCGATTATGGATCTGTTGGCGGCCGAGATCACCGCGCGCACAGACAAGGATCCAGGGGAGCATTACCGCGAACTGACGGCAGAGTTCGGTACTCCTTACTATACGCGCATCGACGCGCCCGCCACTTCCGAGCAGAAGGCGCGGTTACAAAACCTTTCGCCCGACGCCGTAAAGGAGTCGGACCTGGCGGGTGAGCGTATCATCGCTAAGCTGACCAGAGCTCCGGGAAATAATGCTCCCATCGGTGGCTTGAAAGTCGTCGCGGACAGCGGGTGGTTTGCGGCCCGGCCCTCAGGCACTGAGGATATCTACAAGATTTACGCGGAGAGCTTCAAGAGCCAGGCCCATCTGAATGCGATCGTGAATGAGGCCCAGGAGATGGTGAACAATGCGCTGGGTGCCTCCGCAGCTGTTCCTGAGGACAGGGCCACGCGATGAGCAATAGTGGCGGGCTACGAGATATTCCACCGTTTCGGCCCGAGTACCGGGCTTCGGGGTTGCTGTTGCACGTCACGTCACTGCCTTCGCCCTATGGTATCGGTGACCTGGGACCGTCGGCGTTTTCATGGATAGATCGCCTCCATGATGCCGGCCAACGATGGTGGCAGGCGCTACCTCTTGGACCGACTGGTTATGGAAACTCGCCGTATCAATCACTCTCTTCGTTCGCCGGCAATGGACTCGTGATCAGTCCCGATGCCCTCATCTCTGACGGCTTGCTGCGAGCGAGCGACTGCGAGTCTCATTTCGCTCCCGAACTGGTCGACTACGACTCAGTTATTCCGTTCAAGCAGCGGCTGCTGGAAAAGGTGTGGACAAACTTTAAAGCTGGAGAGCGCGGGGACCTGCGACCTGCTTATGACGAGTTCTGCGCCAAGCACACAAGTTGGTTGGAAGACTATGCTCTGTTCCGTGCCTTGAAGGCGAAGTATCGTGGCGCTTATTACCTCCAGTGGCCAACTGAACTGGTCCAGCGCGACCCAAATGCTCTAGCCGAGGCGCGGCGAGAGTTGGCCACACAAATCGATCAGGTTCGCTTTGCGCAATTCCTAGTGTTCCGCCAGGGCGATCAACTCAAGAACTACGCGCATGCCAAAGGCGTAAGCTTGGTCGGCGACCTGCCCTTTTTCGTTTCCTCGGATTCCAGTGATGTTTGGGCCAACCCGGAGTTATTCCTCCTGGACGAGCAACGTCAGCAACGCTTCATCGCCGGAGTTCCGCCCGATTATTTCAGTGCGACCGGACAGTTGTGGGGCAATCCCGTTTACAACTGGGACGTACTTCGATCGACTGGTTATAGATGGTGTATAGGCCGGTTTCAAGCGCTTCTGGCTCACGTAGATATGATTCGCCTGGACCACTTCCGTGGATTCGCGGCCGCGTGGCACGTTCCAGCCGGGGCATCAACGGCCCAGTCCGGACAATGGGTGCAGGGTCCAGGCGCCGACTTTTTTCAAGCAGTGCGAACAGCTCTGGGCCGTCTGCCGTTCATCGCCGAAGATCTTGGTGTGATTACGCCCGACGTGCAGGCCCTCCGCGATCAATTTGAAGTGCCCGGGACCCGGGTGCTGCAATTCGCGTTCGACGGCCATGCGGACAATCCATATCTCCCGCACAATTTTGTCCCGAACACGGTCGCATATACCGGTACTCATGACAATGCCACGACTCGCCAATGGTATGAAGAATTGCCCGACTACCAGCGACAAAATTTGTGGAATTACCTCAAACGCTCGCCGGGCGAGGGCGCAGAAGCTGCCCCGGCGCTGATGCGCCTGACGTGGTCATCGGTGGCGGCGCTGAGCATCGCTCCGTTACAAGACGTACTCAACCTGGGTAGCGAAGCGCGTATGAACGTGCCCGGCCGTGCCAGCGGGAATTGGAGTTGGCGCGTTTCTGAAGACATGCTGTGCGCGGCGTCTTTTGAACGGTTGCGGGAGATGACCGAAAACTTCAAGCGCTCGGTTGGTCCGCAGCACCAGAGTCGGCAGATTCCAGCTTGCGGCTAACCAGCCTGACGCTAACCTGGAGAAGCGTGCTGCGGTTTGTAAGTTGGAAGTCCTCGGTTTTGCTCTGAGGTCTTGCTCTGACTTGTCACTTACCCAGTTCTTGGTGCGAAGCAGGAATCAGAACGAGCGACTTTGGCTTCCCGGGTGGCATGCTCGTTCTAAACAACAGAGGATACGAAAGGAGAAGGGACATGGCAGCAAGGGTAGAAGCGATCAGAAAGCGCCCCACAGGCAAACATTCGGGATGGAGAGCCTTGTCAGCTCACCATAAGAAGGTAAGAGAGGTCCACCTGCGACAGCTCTTTGCGGATGATCCCAAACGTGGCCCGCGTATGACTGCCGAGGCTCTGGGGCTTCTTCTCGACTACTCGAAGAACCGCATCACGGCTGAAACTCTTAAGCTGCTGCTGAACCTCGCCGAGGAATCTCGCCTGCGGGAACGAATCGACGCCATGTTTCGCGGGGAGAAAATCAATATTACTGAGAAACGAGCGAGTTTGCACACGGCCCTTCGCGCACCGCGAGACGCATCCATCGTGGTGGACGGCGAGAATGTGGTGCCCAAGGTGCATGCCGTGCTTGACCGGATGGCCGATTTCGCCAACCGTGTCCGGAGTGGCGAGTGGAAGGGACACACCGGCAAATGCATCCGCAACGTGGTCAATGTCGGCATCGGTGGCTCGGACCTGGGGCCGGTTATGGCTTACGAAGCTTTGAAATACTACGCCGATAGAACAATGACATTTCGCTTCGTGTCGAACATCGATGGCACCGATTTTGCGGAGGCGGTCCGTGATCTCGATCCTTCCGAGACGCTTTTTATCATCTCTTCGAAAACATTCACGACTCTGGAGACGATGACGAATGCGCAAACGGCTCGCGCCTGGTCACTCACCGGCTCACAGGGTGACGAAAAATCAGTGGCCAAGCACTTCGTGGCGGTTTCGACAAATAAGTCAGAGGTTGCGAAGTTCGGTATCGATACGGCGAACATGTTCGAGTTCTGGGACTGGGTCGGGGGCCGCTATTCAATGTCCTCCGCTATCGGCCTCTCCACCATGGTCGCCATCGGCCCGGACAATTTTCGGGACATGCTGCTTGGTCTCCACCGGATGGACGAGCACTTCCGCACCACTCCCTTTGAAAAAAACCTGCCGGTTATTATGGGCCTTCTGGCGGTCTGGTACAGCGATTTCTTTGGGACGCAAACCGTGTCGGTATTACCCTATGAACAATATCTGAAACGGTTCCCGGCTTACCTGCAGCAACTGACGATGGAGAGCAATGGCAAGCATGTGACACTCGATGGGAAGAAAGTCGCGCACGACACAGGTGCAATTTACTGGGGCGAACCGGGAACCAATGGCCAACATTCGTTCTACCAGTTGATTCATCAAGGGACCAGGCTCATCCCCTGCGACTTCATCGCTTTTTCGAAGCCGCTCAACCGACTTGGCCGCCACCACGGTATGTTGATTGCCAACATGTGCGCGCAAACCGAGGCATTGGCATTCGGCAAGACTGCTGAACAGGTGAACGCAGAAGGCACTCCCGAGTGGCTCGTTCCCCACAGGGTATTCGAAGGCAATCGTCCATCGAACACGATCTTCGCTGAAAAGTTGACGCCGGAAGTTCTGGGCAAGCTGGTGGCTCTCTACGAACACTCCGTCTTCACCCAGGGCGTGATCTGGAACATCGATTCGTTCGACCAGTGGGGCGTTGAGTTGGGCAAGGCGCTTGCGCAACGCATCATCCCTGAGATTGAGGACAAAGACGAACCGAAGCTCGCGCATGACAGCTCAACGAATAACCTGATCACTTACTACCGGAAATCGAAGGACATTGCATGACGCGCATCACAGGAACCCCTTGCTCTCTTGAAGACTGTTTCTCACTGAGAAGATAGATATATGCAACTTGGCATGACATGATTGGTCTTGGACGCATGGGCGCCAACATGGTGCGGCGGCTCATCAAGAAGGGTCACAACTACGCGTAGTGTTCGATCGGTCGCCAAAAGCTGTGGACGATTTGGTCAAGGAGAAGGCGACAGGTGCCGCCTCGCTCGCAGAGCTGATGGAGAAACTTGCAGTGCCACGAGCTATTTGGCTGATGGTCCCGGCAGCGGTTGTTGACGATACCATTGCTGATCTTCTGCCTCACCTCGAGGCAGGAGACATCCTCATCGACGGGGGCAACTCTTATTACGTGGACGATATACGGCGGGCAAAGGACCTTACTCAGCGAAAGATCCACTATGTGGCTGTGGGCACCAGCGGAGGTGTCTGGGGCCTGGAGCGAGGTTATTGCGTGATGATTGGCGGCGAGACTGAGATTATCGAGCGACTTGACCCAATGTTCGCGACGCTCGCTCCCGGAAGGGGCGACATTCCCCGCACCGTTGCCCGGGAGAAGATCGACGGCACCGCCGAGCACGGTTACCTGCACTGCGGGCCAAATGGCGCGGGCCACTTCGTCATGATGGTTCACAATGGAATGGAGTACGGAATTATGGCGGCGTACGCGGAGGGGCTGGCTATTCTGCGCTCCGCCAACGTCGGCAGGCAAGCGAACGGAGCAGCAGATGCTGAAACTACGCCGTTGAGCGACCCCGAGCACTATCAGTACAACCTGAACCTGGGCGATATTGCGGAAGTGTGGCGTCGCAGAAGTGTGAGTGCATCCTGGTTGCTCGACCTGACAGCCAACGCACTACTGCAGGATCCGAGTCTGTCGAAGTTTGCCGGCCATGTGTCTGATTCCGGCGAAGGACGGTGGACGATCAAAGCTGCGATCGACGAAGCGGTACCCGCACCCGTTCTCACCTGTGCGCTGTACGAGCGATTCAGTTCTCGGGGAGAAGCTGATTTCGCCAACAAGCTCTTGTCCGCGATGCGATATCAATTCGGCGGACACATCGAAGAGTCCGATACCAAGTCCACAGTGGCTTGAGGAGACAATTGTGACGAAACCCCACTCCGACGCGCTGGTCTTTTTCGGCGCAACCGGCGATCTGGCCTACAAGAAGATATTTCCCGCGTTGCAGGCAATGTTGAAGCGCGGTCACCTCAATGTGCCGGTTATCGGAGTTGCAAAAGCTGGCTGGACCCTCGACCAACTCCGCGCGCGTGCCCACGACAGCCTCGAAAAACACGGCGGAGTCGATTCCGCGGCCTTTGAGAAACTTTCCCGTTTGCTCCGCTATGTTGATGGAGACTACAACGATCCTGGTACATTTCGCGCGCTTGCCAAGGAACTGAAGGGAACACAGCGGCCAGCGCACTATCTCGCGATCCCGCCCACGATGTTCGAACCGGTGCTCGAGCAATTAGAGCAGGGCGGCTCGACGGGAGGGGCTCGGATCATCATCGAGAAGCCGTTCGGGCATGACCTGCCATCGGCGCAACATCTCAATAGAGTCCTTCTCCGAAAGTTCGACGAGAGTGCAATTTTCCGGATCGACCACTACCTGGGCAAGCGGCCGGTGAATAACGTGGTCGCCTTCCGCTTCGCAAATGCGTTCATGGAGGCGTTTTGGAACCGCAACTATGTCGAGAGCGTTCAGATCACGATGGCAGAGGATTTCGGGGTCCAAGGCCGCGGCGCCTTCTATGATCAGACCGGCACCATCCGCGACGTGATTCAGAATCATCTTTTCCAGGTGCTTTGCAACCTGGCCATGGAAGCTCCAGCCAGGTTGGACAGCGAATCCATTCGTGACGAGAAAGTTAAAGTCCTGAAGGCGATTCAGCCTCTCGAAGAGGCGAATCTTGTTCGCGGGCAGTTTCGCGGCTATCTGCAAGAGAATGGAGTTGCGCAGGATTCGAAGATGGAAACCTTCGCCGCCCTCAGGCTGGAAGTCAATTCCTGGCGTTGGCAAGGTGTTCCGTTCTACATCCGCGCGGGTAAATGCTTGCCGGTCACGTGCACGGAAATCGTTTGCCGGCTACGAAAGCCCCCTACTTTTATCCCTGCGGAGTTTCTCAATTCGAATTATCTCCGGTTCCGGATCAGCCCGGATGTGGCGATAGCCATGGGCATGACGGTTTTGGCTCCGGGTGACACATTGGCTGGCCAGTCCGCGGAGATGATTGCCAGCCGGCAACCCAATACCCAGGAGATGGATGCATACGAGCGAGTGCTAGGAGACGCTATGGCCGGGGACGCTACTTTGTTTGCACGAGAAGACTACGTCGAAGAGGCATGGCGAATCGTGGATCCAGTGCTCCAAAAGGCCACGCCTGTCTACCCTTACGAGCCCAACAGCTGGGGGCCGAATGAAATGGATCGAGTCACGCCGCTGGGCGGCTGGCAGAATCCTGTTGTTGCACCCGAGACTTCAACCGTGGCTGGCCAGGCTGCGTAAATTTCAGACGTGGAGAGGCCGGGATAGAGGCAGAGATGGACATTGCAGTATTTCCCGATGGCGAATCCACGGCTTGCCGCCGCGCAAGCCGCCGCAGTCTCGGCCCGTGGTCAGTTCGTGATGGCCGTCAGCGGCGGTCGAACCCCTTCAGAGAGGCACAGTGAACAGATTAACCCGTAGCACTCTTCCCGGCGTCGATGCTCCAGGCAAATCTGCCCAGACGGCTGCTCCGACGAGACGCGCGACATGGGAGCAGGCCGAGGGCAGCCCGTTGCCGCTTGGTGTCACGTGGATCGAAAAGGAGCAGTCTTTCAACTTTGCCGTTCACTCTGAACACGCGGAAAGTGTCACTCTATTGCTCTTTTCCACGACCAATTTGGTGGACCCCGTCCTGACTTTCCGCTTCGACTTTCTGCGCAACAAATCCGGGCGGATATGGCATTGCCGGATTCCAATCACAGACGTTGGTGGAGCTCGTTATTACGCCTATTCAGTTTCGGGAGAAACAGCTCCGCAGCTTCATAGCTTCGATCCGCAAAAAGTTCTCGTTGACCCTTATGCGAAGTGCATTTTCTTTCCACCCGGCTTCGATCGCGAACTGGCAGTGCGAGAAGGGTCGAACGCAGGCCGGGCGCCTTTGGGAGCGCTGACTGGTCACCGCCAGAAATTTGACTGGGGAGGGGATCGCGCCCAGCATCACGAGTCTGATGCAGTCATCTACGAACTTCACGTGAAGGGTTTCACTAAGAACCCCAACTCCGGCGTGGATGCATCTCGAGCTGGCACGTATGCCGGTCTGGTGGAGAAGATCCCCTATCTCCAGGAACTCGGCATAACAGTTGTCGAGCTGATGCCGATTTTTCAGCGCGATCCACAAGAGGGCGATTTCTGGGGCTACATGCCTTTGAACTTTTTCGCGCCTCATGCGCAGTACGCGAGTAACCGCGACGATGATGAGCAGCACCTTGAATTTAAAAACATGGTCAAGGCTTTTCACCAGGCCGGTATCGGCGTGGCGCTCGATGTCGTCTACAACCACACTTGCGAGGGCGACCACAGGGGACCGATCTACAGCTTCAAGGGCCTCGACGCTGTTGGCTATTACATGCTGTCTTCCGACCCGGCGAACCCTTACGCCAATTACTCCGGCACGGGCAACACCTTGAACTTCGGTGAAGGGCACGTACGCAAGATGGTGATGGACAGCTTGCGTTACTGGAAGCATGAAATGCATGTCGACGGATTCCGCTTTGATCTGGCGTCGGTGTTCAGCCGCAATGCGGACGGATCTCTCAATTGGGGAGACGCTCCCATATTCAGTGAAATTGCCGCTGATCCAGAACTGGGTCAGTTACGTTTGATCGCAGAACCCTGGGACACCGGCGCTTATCAACTTGGTCGCGGATTCCCAGGCATGACCTGGCTACAGTGGAACGCACGGTTCCGCGATGACATTCGACGCTTCGTTAAAGGCGATGCGGGGATGATCCCAGACGTGATGCATCGCATCTACGGCAGTGACGATTTGTTCCCCGATACTCGTGGCGATGCTTATCACGCCTACCAGAGTGTGAACTATGTAACCTCCCACGACGGCTTCACCTTATACGATCTTGTCTCGTACGACCACAAGCGCAACTGGGCGAATGGCCACAATAACCAAGATGGCATGGACCAAAACTACTCTTGGAACTGTGGCCACGAAGGAGATGAAGGGGCGACACCGGAGGTATTGGCGCTGCGCCGGAAGCAGATCAAGAATTTCTGCTGTTTGCTATTTCTCTCGAACGGAACCCCAATGTTCCGAGCCGGAGATGAATTCTTGAATACGCAGTTCGGCAATAACAATCCCTATAACCAGGATAATGAAACGGGATGGCTGGACTGGAGCCAGGTGCGCTCGAACGCGGACGTTTTTCGTTTCTTCAAGAGCATGATTGCATTCCGGAAAGCTCATCCTGCCTTGGGCCGCAGCAGATTCTGGCGGGAGGATATCTCATGGTATGGAACCGGTCCAACCGCCGATCTGTCCAATGACTCTCGCAGCCTCGCTTTCTGTCTACACGGCGCTTCTCAAGGCGATGACGATATCTACGCGATGATCAACTCCTACTGGGGAGAGTTGGACTTCCACATCCAGGAAGGTACGGCACAAGAATGGACGAGAATTGTGGACACGGCATTGCCGAGCCCAGACGACTTCTCGGACCACGGCTTGCCTCTGGAGCAGGCGAAATACTTAGTGGCCCCTAGATCCGTCGTTATCTTACTCCGGCATCGGAAGAGCGACACAAGGACTGCGCCGACCACACGCCAGGGGTCCAGTGGATGGAAACAAGGAAGCCATTCAGAACGAGAAGGCGGTCCATGAGACGGCGACCGAGCGTCATCATCGCGGGAGGCGGATTTGGCGGTCTGTCTGCATCGCAGCCGCTGAAGTTCAGCGCCTGTTGACGTAACGCTTATCGATCGGAACAACTACCACCTGTTTCAGCCACTGCTCTATCAAGTCGCCACCGGATCGCTTTCGGCTTCGAGTAGGGACAAACGGCATGGGCGCTCTCAACAAGCTGTCCCGCCGTCTTCTGGTCTACGCCGGCGATAGTCACGGCGAGCGCAGCAGACAGCACAAACCCACCCGCGTCGTTGCGGCTGTGGCCAATCTGGGCGACAACTTCGATGGCGCCATTGGCAAAATGGCGGCGAGCCTCGGGGCCCACGTGGAAGAGCGCATTCTCAGAACAGGCAGCATAGCCTCCGGCGAAGAGTTGCTCTGGGTTGGTTGCGTGGCCCTTGCCTCGGAGCGTCTTGGGCAGGGCCAGCTTAACATCGAGCAGGCCGTCATCGCTGCGGATCGACCCACAGATTTTAGATAAGGGCGACATTAGGCCGAAACACACCCTAAGCTTTCATATCGAAGTAACCGATGAGGGTTCCACGCGAGGTACAGCGCTCTGGCAGAGCCGCACATTCAGCAATTGGCGTCGCGTCGGCAGACTGACTTTCGATAATGCGGTCATCTCTTAAATGGCGATTTTGTAATTCACTTCAACCATCCCCACATGGCGAGATGATCGGAACGATCCCGCGACGGCTAGGCGTGTGAGCGGACGCAAGATGCATTGATTTCCGCACCAAAACCTACGATTCACCCCTTAGTCAGGCTTTGGTCATTGGTAACGGCGGCTGTTATGCTGTCCGGCTTCTCATTGTCCTTCATAGCTGACTTGAAGCCACGAATGCCCTCTCCGATTCCTTTGCCCAGCTCGGGAAGCTTTTTTGGTCCGAACACCAGCAAAGCAATTCCAAAAATAACCAGCAGATGCATGGGTTGAAACAATCCTTCGAACATACGGGCTCCTTAGATTGAGTGAGAACGTTCAAAACCGCGTGAGCAAAAATGCGGACGCTGCAACTGGTAGCCAGAGGCAGCGCCCGCCCAAACAACAGGGAGAGTTGCAAGAACGATCAAAAGCCGCGTCGGACCGAATCGGCCTCGACAGCCAGCTGGTTGACTAGGCTGAAGAACGCCGGCGATTGACCAAGGAACAAGAGGTCATCCGTGAAAGCCTTGATCGTGGCGACTGCTCCGCCGTTCTGGGTCAACGTTGGCCGAATCACGGAGCATGGAGGCAGACTCTTGCTGATAAATTCGCAAGGCTCGGGCAGGATCAGGTTCGTCTGGTCGAGCTCTGAGTTGCGGGCATTGAGATCCGGGAATGTGAGACCGGTCACTGGATCGGTTACACCGGCCAAAGGCTGATTCACGGCATTGCCCGCCTTGTCATGCCAGAGTCCGAAGTGGTCGATCTCGACTCCGCCGATGCTCACCAGGATCCGCAGCACTTCAGGGTCGGTCGCCTTGAAGAGCAGCGTGGGATACAGGCTCGCCCCACCCTGCTCGATGAATGCGAAGTGAAATCCCGCAGTGTTCGCAATCGCTTGCATGCGCGATTCTTGCGCGTTTGCAGGAGGAACCGGTTGAGGCTGGTTCGGCGGTGTGTCAGCGTCGTTCAATGGAATGGCGGGTTGGTTCTTGATGGTGAAAGGTCCCGTGAGCTTTGCCCCGAAATCTGGGTTCTTTGCGCTGCGGTACCGCGTATACCAGCTAAGGTCCACGTTGAGCTTCAGCAGGTTTGTCAGCCTTCCGATATTCTTGGCGCCGGTCGCTTGGCTACTGGGCAAGTTTCGGAACGCGTCGAGATCAACCGGCTCTTCCCCCTTGGAGATCAAGTAGGCGTTCAGGAAGGCCGCATGGCTCAATTCATCGTCGGTATTATCAGCGATGTATTGAGGCATATCGCCATCAAGGTTGCTGAGCGCGGCCATGTAGGCGGGATTGCCTCCTTGAACTCCTCCCAGTTCGTTGTACTGTTGCCACAGATCAGCCTCTATGAGCTCCGCGGCTGCCGCGAACCGCAAGAGGGCTGCGTCGCCTTTAGAGAGCTTGCCTGGGCTGCGCGTGACTTGTGCGTTGCCCTCAGTCCCCAGTAAGGCGCCGGCTGACAGCGTTGCACCGGCAATCCCCAGTCCCTTGAGAAATGAACGTCTCTTGACTACACCCTGCCAGTGATGTTGAACAGCTTCTTCCGTCGTAGACTGACTTGCTTCAGGTGAGTTTGTCTCGGATACCACTGCAGAGGGAGAATTCTTTTCTTTCATGGTTTACGCTCCATTTCCTTTTGCTTATGATTTTGTTCCAGCACTACTGTGCGTTAGACACGGCGACCAAGCGGCGAGATGCGGAGAGGATGTCATTTAATTGTCAACTCTTCGGGACCTCGCAGTGACAGCATCACTGCGATCCCTGGACCCGAGGTGAGTTAGTAACGTGTCAAAGATCGCCATTGCCCAGCGCCTACCGGAATGGCGCCAAGTACCATGCGCAGTACGTCCCCACGCCACCCAGGAGAACAATTGCCCAAAGAACTAACTCCGTGCGCATCCACCACTTCCAATGCTTGAAGCGCAGCCGCTGTGGAAGAACGTTCGTACCCGCCACGATGACGATATAGAGTCCGAGAAGCTCAGCCAGTATCCCCAGAACCCCGTGTATTGCGGCCACCTCGTAATACCACTTATGAGGGACCTTGAACAACGCTGGTTTCACTTGTCGCTGGAACGACGGCCCCATCACTAGTCCGATCATCAATAAGTTCAAGAGAAGTACAGTCGTCTGACAGATACCGTGCGCTCTGTACCGCTTGCGTTTCGCAAGAAGAGTCCCCACGATCAGAGATACTCCCATGATGAGCTGCACGACGAGGTTGAGATCTGCCCCGAAGGTTGCGCCGGTACCGAGAAAGCCCCCAACTGGAAAGAAAGGCAACACCGCCAATCACGCTCCGCGCACAGATTCACGATTCTTAGTAGCCGGCAAACTCTTCCGTGCGAATATCGTCTTCATCTACGCCTACCTCACTGAGCGTTCGGAGCGCGGCTGCGACCATCGTGGGCGGCCCAGCGATGTAATAGATCGGGCCTCGCAAGCTTCCCACGTGTGTGAGAAGCATTTCCGGGCTAATGCGCCCAGTCTTCCCCTTCCAGCCGTTATTATTGGACACGCGCGTGAGGGTCGGGACAAAGCGGAACCTTGGATTTGCGCGCTCTAGCTTCCAGAGCGCATCGATGAAAGCGGCATCCTCCAAGGAGCGGTTCGCGTAGAACAGAACAATGGGATGGCGAAGCTTTTCCTCCGTTGCGTAAGAGAGCATGCTGAGGAATGGCGCGATCCCGATCCCGCCGGCGAGGAAAACAGCTGGCCTGGCTGTATTGTTATGGAGGGTAAAAGATCCCATTGGCCCTTCGATCCTCGCCCGGCTACCGATCGGCAGCGTGGATATGGTCCGCTTGAAAGCTGTGTTTCGCATGCGGGTCGTGACGATAAGGTCTTTGTCAGACGGAGAGCTTGCGATGGAAAAAGTATGAGTCATGCCGTCAGACGGCCCCAGCTGGGGTTGGGAACCCGATAGCGTCAGGTCAATGTATTGCCCGGCCTTGAATGTGAAATTGTTTGGTTTTTCAAACTGAAAGGCCATGGTGCCTTCGGCAACTTCAGTTCGACCCAATAGCGCGCTTTGGTAGTCAATCATCGCGACCATCCCTTTGTCGGTTCACCCTAGTCTCGAAGACAACTGAGTTATCGTTCTCTCGACGTTAAGGTTGATAACGAACAGGGGTGCCTTTTATTCCGGGAATCTTGGAAAATGGGCGGGAGGTGTGCTTAAGTGCGTGAACCTTACTTCTACGCAACCGCAGTTCTTCCGCGACCCCTGGGCCTAACTGCTTTCGGAGGAGTCCGATTTCTTGCTGAAGTACTCGTAGCAGCCGCGCGATACCACTTATGAAGAGAGCCCCGGCAATGGCGCACGGACTGCGCCCTTGCCGGGGCTGTTTTAGTTGATGGTGATGGTTACAGGTTTGGAATGGCTTAGTGAGCCGGATGTGCCCGTGACTGTCACGGTGACCTGAGATGGGGGAGTCGAGCCTTTTGAACTGCTACCGCATCCGATGGCGAACAGTGAGATAAGGAGCAGCAATCCGAGCAGGCTCATCGATAGAGTGCTCTTGCGCGTGAGTGGTCTCCGTTTGCGAGTCGTGAGGAGCGTTCCGAACAAACCCAGCCCAGGGAGCAGAACCATTCCGACCGGACCGTAGCCGCCACCGCCCGGTGGCGGGGTCGCGGCGACAGAGATGGTCAAGGTGGATGATGACCCGCTCGCTCCGGAAGAGATCGTCGTAGGACTGAAAGCGCAGGTCAAACCGGCGGGCGCAGCGCAGGAAAGAGCAACCTGACCGTTGAATCCTCCGACTGCGGCGGCGCTGATCATCAGATTAGCCGAACCGCCCCGCGCGACGGTCGCGCTTTGGGCCGAGAGACTCAGAGAAAAATCCGGGTTGCCAACAGCCGCAGCGGGTACAAGACTAGCGAATACGCTGGTCGTACTGCCCCCAGCCGGGAAATTGGGTTGGTTGCTGCCTCCAGCTGTGAGATAAAGAGTGTTTGGATCACCGGACGGACCTCCTCCGCCAAACACCATATCCCACAAGCCGGGATTCACCAGCGCGTTGTTCGAAGAGTCGGTGAGCTGGCCCATAAACGCGCCGGTTGTGGGGTTGAATGCGCTGATCGTGCCATCGCCAAAATTTCCCACCAGGATCGCGTTCGCGAATGCTCCAAAGCTCGCCGGAGCTGCCACCACTCCCCAAGGCGCGTTGAGCTTGCCCCCGGAGGCCAAAGTACTCACGAACTTTCCCGTCATGTCGAAGATATCCACCTGCCCCAAGCCGGAGCCGGGCTGGGCATCGTGCTTTGCAGCATCCTGCATGGCATAGGCGACGTATATCTGGTTACCGATGACGTGGATGCCGTGAGGAGCGAAACCTGCGGGAAGATTGGGATCGGTCAGCGAACCGCTCAAAGAAGTGGGTTGAAAGTTGTGATCGTAAACGTCGATCTTGCCGCTATTGAAGTTCGCCGCCAAGAGGAAGGTGCTGTTCAACAAGGCGAGACCTTTGTATACCGCGCCGCTGGCGGAGTTATCAAAGGCCACCACAGCGCTGCTGGCGCCGGTCCAGTTGGCAATGATGCCATCTTCGGTATCAAAAATGAATGATCCACCGCCGAAGTAGCTGCCGTTGCCGTTGGCCACGGTTCCGGTAGGGCAGCCCGGGCTGCAATTACCGTTTGGATTGTTTGTGGCCCCGGGTATGGTCACAACCAGCGCATTTTTGTTGCCTTGCGGGTCGTAGAGAGTGGATGTGCCGCCGTTATTATTGGCAACCCAGAAATCTTGCCCGGGAAGAATGGAGATTCCCCACGGGTTCAAAAGTTGCGTGTCTGTGGTAGCGGCTACGCCGGCAGTATTGGAGACCAGATTGGTCTGGAAATAGCCGGTCTGTTGGGCGCACAGCACCGAAGCACTTCCCAGTGTCATGAGCAGCCCGAGTAGCAAGAATGTCCTTTTCACGTTTCCTCCATACCTTCGTTTGTGATTTGTATAACTTTGAAACCCGGCTCTACTTTCCTGCCGCGAAACCCTTGGTTTGCCCGATCGACAGTTGACCTCGACTTGGTTAATTGCCAGAGGAAGACGTGACGCCATGATCATTCATCTGGGCTAGCCGGGTCATCGCTCGCTGCGTCAGTAGGGTATAGACACCGGCGGGCGTCGCTACCTTACTGAGAAAGTACTTGCCCCCTGCGCGTTCAAAGCTGAGCTCTGTACGGCCGGCAGAATCTCCATCGGGAACAATAGGGAGCACCAACGCAAATGCACCGTTGTCCTTGCTGTCAATGATTAAGGACGGATGTATTCCAGGAGACAGACGGCCAACCCTGTATGTGCCCGCTGGCAGCGTCTTGCCTCCTGCGACGAACTCGAACGGAACTTTCACGACAACTCCACTGGCATCTTGGGCGCGGGCATTTACGCCCAACCCAAGCAAGCAAGTCATAGTAAGTACTGCGGCAAAATACGTCTTCATAGTTCTCCTTGTTAACACATTTCGATTTGTTCATTGGAGATAACTGCACTCGTGGGGATGTATTCCACAAGTGTCTCCTAACCTGCGATTGTCAAATTGCTTTTCGCGACCTACATCCATTAGACGCAGCGACTAATGACATGATGTCCACAGTATGTCATTTAGTTGTCAACTCTTTGCTGCGAGGATCTTGTAAATACGTGTGCCACATCACTGCGGCAATGTGGAAGGGGGAGCGGCTGCGTTGCGTCTCTGGTGTATCAGTGTGAAGGAAGTATGTTGAGTACACATTGAGCGTGATCGAGGGCCGCTATGGTTGGGGACGGATGTTGTAACGTGGCGCAATTAGTCGAGGGTGCATGAGAGATCGATGAAGCCAGACTCTCGATAGGCGGGCCGGGAATCCGATCTGCCCGCCTACCTAAAGGAACTGGCTTCGCACACCCGGGGGTCGTTTGCTTGCCGAAGTACTTGTTCAGGCGCTCGCGCAACTGCAACCGAGCTCGCCATAGCCGCGCCTTTACTGCGGTGTGGCTCAAGTTCAGCACTTCAGCTGTCTGATCCGTTGAAAGGCCTTCAATGTCTCGTAGCACGAAGACCGTGCGCAAGACCGGCCGCAGTTCGCTCAGGGTGTTGACTAGGATGTCTCGTAATTCAGACGCCCAGTAGAGTTGTTCGGGGTTGGGAGCCCAATCGGCGGCCTCCATTGGGAGCATGTCCCCATCTGCTTGAAAGTCCTCATCCAGAGACACGTCTCTGGTTGCGCGCTTGCGCAGCTTCATCAGCGACTGGTTGACAGTGATGCGAATCAGCCAGGTTGAGAATTTGGAATCCTCTCGGAATTGGTCCAAATGTTGGAAGGCCTTCAAAAAGGTCTCCTGAACCGCGTCTTGGGAATCTTCGGTGTTATGCGTGACGTTGTGGGCGATTCGGAGAAGTTTGCGATCGTATCGCTTTACGAGTTGCTCGAAGGCAGCTACATCCCCATTCTTGCTGGCATGGACAAGATTCAGGTCATCGTCTGCCACTATCCTCCCTGCGAATTGTGCCGACTCTGGAGTCATATTGGTTCAAAGCGTGGAGAACAACAGGGTTGTGGAAGCAATTGAGGCTGCCCGGAACGGAAAGTCGTTTCCGCTGCAATGCCATCTAGAAGTCGCGCTCTCACTGCACCACGACTTTCCCGGTCATCTTCGGGTGGACGGAACAAAAGTAGGGATACGTTCCCGCCTTGGTAAATGTGTAGGAGAACGTTTCGTCCGTATCCCGCACCTTGGACTTGAACACGCCGTCTGTGCTCACCACCGTATGGGGAATGTCGTCACGATTTATCCAGGTAACTGTGGCTCCAACGGGTACCGTGACCGTCTGCGGCCCAAAACTGAAATTATCGATTTTTACTTCCGCGTTCGCCGCTGCGGGCTGGTCAGCCGCCCTGACACTTGATGATCCCGCTAGCAGCAGCAGCGCAATCATTACCGGCGTCGCCAAACTTGCAATCCACACTTTTGTCCTCGTCATTTTTCTCTTTCCTCCTAGGTTTGATTTATTTGGTTGATCTTTACTTGTTTGGACCAATTGGTTTAGGACCGATCTACCCAAGGGTTGAGTCAACACCGGCGTTTTCCCCTGAAGCCGAAGACCCCGAGTCCGCCAATGGCGAATCGACGATTGCGAGGCTGCGGCCACTCACCACATAGTTCACGTCGGTGACACCCAACACCTGCTGCAACTGGTCGGCTGGTACCTTCATGGGTCCGGCCGATGGAGCTTTTCCCGGCGCAGGTTGAGGGAAAGCCGTCGACATCGCGGTATGGAACGAAACCTTGCCTTCGACTTTCTGCATGACCTGGTGAATATGGCCGTTTAACACGTTCACGGAACCGAAACGCTTGACATAAGACAGAGCTTGTTCGCTGTCGTCGGTTCCCCAGCCCCAATCCGGATAGATGGTCCACAGTGGAATATGTGCAAAGAGCACGATCGGAGTGCTGGCAGAGCGGCCCTTGAGATCGGCCTCAAGCCACTCCAGTTGTTCGTGACCGAGCGACCCCATGCCTCCTGCTTTCAAATTGGCGACATTAACGAGACCAACGAAATGCACACCCTTGTGATCGAAGCTGAACCACCCAGTCCCTTTTGTGCCTTTTCCGTAGCGCTCGAGATATTGCTCGCCATTGTCGGATAGCATGTCGTGCTCACCCGGCACAAAGTAGATCTGTTTGGCGGACGCTCCCTTCAATGCCTGGTCAAGCGTATCGAATTCACTCGGCTTCGAGAGCTGACTCAGATCGCCGGTGTGAATGATGAAATCCGGTTGGTGGGGGAGCGCGTTGATCTTGTTGATTGCCGTCTGCAGAGTCGCGGTGACGTCCGGATTTGCTGGCTTGTTAAAGCCGATGTGGCTGTCGCTGATCTGGACAAAGCTGAAGTCCCCGCCTTTGCCGGCATCCTTACCGTAGCCTTTGGCGAATGCCCGAGATACAGGGATGCCACCGCTCATGGTCCAGACAAGGCCTGTCCCCGCCCACGCCATGCACTTCAGGAACCCGCGACGATCAACGCCGTCGTTGTTGAGGTCTTGCAACTGCTGATCGATAAGATCTTGCTTTTTGTCTGGCATTTGCCCTCCGTGGTTTGTAGCGTTCTGGGGTGATAACCGGGGCGAGTCGCTTTTATTCCAACGATTCATTGCGCCGGCTGAACTTTTCCGGCACAGCCTTGAATACCGCGTCACAGGGAGACGCATTTGCAGCCCAGCCGGATGGAACCGGTTTCCAAAAGGGCTGGATCCTGGCCGCCTAAACAATGGAGAGCCTCTTCGGGGTCCTCAGCGATTCGTGTGCGCCGAGTTCTATCCAGGCGTGTTGATGCCGCTTAGAAATCCGCCCAAATGCCCTGTCAGCGCGATGACACCGACGCCCATAAATTCAAGCGCCAGGCGGTAGTTCGGCAAGGCCACTGCCCGCCGTCGTGAGCGGAAATGCATCCACCAGACCAGCCAGATCATCACGCTTGAGACACACGCGAGCACCAGATGCAACAAAAGGATGCCCTTCAATTTCTTGCCATCAAGTTGGAACTGCCACGCGAGGATACCTGTGGCCAGAACTGGAAACGTTGAAAACGCCGCCGCCAGCAGGTTGTAGTAGGCTGTATCCGCCAAGCCACTTATTTTCGTCCATTGCGCGATAAGGTCGAAAGCCACTGCTGTGATGAACAGCGCGATTGGAAAGTGGATGAGCACGACATGTTGTGCATGCTTCGCCAAGAGTGCGGTCTTGAGATCGAAAGGATTTACCATAGCCTACCTCTTCTAAGATTTGCGCGGAGGTCGCTGCGGGGAACATGCTGCCTCTGGTGCGGCCTCCGCCGCCTTGATCGCTCTTGCTCCCCACTCTGTTCCTCACCCTCCGTAGTTGTCCGAGTACACAGCTTGCTCAGGCTGGTGATCCGCTGGCTTTGAAACCACCCATAACCCGTCGCCATTCAAGACATAAATGAAATTGCGCTCGTCCTGAAGCCACTTGACGACTCCCAAGAACTTTTGCACCACTCGAGGAGCCGCTGGATTCGACAAATCCCAAACTACAAGGTCGTCATCGGAGGTACCGCTGTGCACAGGGAGAACCCCGCTCTCGGCGATGATCGCCAAATCACCTGTCACGTTCATCCTGCTCGACAAAGCTGGATTGGGCCACGGGATCACTCCAATGGCTTTCGGCTGAGCGGGTTTGCTGATATCGATAATCGAGATGCCTTGGTCCTTTGAGTGCTGCACGTAGAGGTAATATTTGTCATTCACTTTTTTCTGCATTGCCATGTCGACAACCGACAACCCAGTGAACGAGATGTGGGCGACCACACTTGCCTGGTTGTCGGATCTCGTGAGTTTGTGATCCTTGGCCGATGCTCCAGTAGATACAAGCAACAGGGCGCTAAGAAACGCCAAGGCCATCGAGCTGAACTTAACGAATTGGCTTCTGATTCTGTCCATCATCCGCCTCCTGCGAAATGAGTTTCACTGGGGATAACGGACTTTCGGATTGTTTATTCCAAGCTGGCCCCACCATCCTCCCGGTTCGGTCATCTCACTGTCGCGGCAGACAGTGGAATTGCGTGGAAGACTGCCGAGACTCTGAGCCGTGAGCAGAGGCTAGCCAGTGCGCGAGGCCAATCCAATCTTCGCGCAAGCACCTTTCCTCTGATACCCTGCATACATCTATGCGCCTTCACCACAGCCTGCTTTTCCTAGTCGCCGTAGTCGCTTCCGCCTTTGCCCAAAACCTCAAACCAGTGGCCGACCGCCTCGCCGCACAGAACGCCCTTTTCGAGGAGCAGTACGAATCCGATCTCCGCAACTTTCCCGAGCGCGCCACCGCCTTCGGCGACTACCGCTACAACGATAAGCTCGCCGACCGCTCACTCGACGCCATCGCCCAGTATCACAAAACCGACGAGGCTTTCCGCACTCGGCTCGAAGCCATCCCGAGCACTGGCTTCTCCGACCAGGACCAGCTTTCGCACGATCTCCTCGTTCGGGTCCTCGAGCAGCGTATCGCCGACTTCGATCTCAAAGAGTACGAGATGCCCATTAACCAGCAGAACGGCATCCATACCAGCCTCGCGGACTTACCGCTATCCGTACCTCTTGACTCCGTCAAGCACTACGAGGACTACATCGCCCGTCTCCACCAGATCCCGCGCGTGTTCAGCCAGACCACCGAAGTCCTTCGCGCTGGCATGAAGGACAAGCTCATGCCCGTCCGATTCCTCCTGGAGAAGTTACCCGTCCAGTGTGAGGGCATCATCGAGGCCGATCCCTTTCTCCTTCCGACAAAGAAGTATCCCGCGAGCATCTCCTCGGAAGACCAGAAGCGCTTGACCCAACAGATCACCGACGCCATTAACACTGACGTCATCCCTGCCTACAAGACCTTCGCCGTTTTCCTCCGTACGGAATACGCGCCTCAAGGCCGTACAACTCTCTCTGTCACCTCTCTGCCAGATGGTCAAAGGCGCTACGAAAATGACATCTACGCCCGGACGACCACCCACAGGACGCCGGACGAGATCCATCAACTCGGTCTGCGCGAGATCGACCGCATTGAGGCCGAGATGATCGCTATTGGCAAAAAGGAGGGGTTCGCCGACCTCGCAGCTTTCCGGGCCTCACTCAAAACTAATCCGAAATACGTTCCGACTTCCGCGGAGCAGATCCTCGAAGACTTCCGCCACTACATCGCCCAGATGGAGCCGAAACTTCCAGAGCTCTTCACTCTTCTTCCGAAGTCGCCAGTCACCGTTGAAGCCATACCCGCCTTCCAGTCCGCCGCAGCAACCCACTACGTCACTGGCACGCCGGACGGTAAGCGCCCCGGCCGCGTCGTCGTCGCGACTTCCAACTTCGCAGAGCGCTCGCTGATCGATAATGAAGCGATTGCCTACCACGAAGGGATTCCCGGACATCACATGCAGCTGTCGGTGCAGCAACAACTCACCGGATTGCCCAAGTTCCGCCTGCATGGTCTCGGTTTCAATGCGTATATCGAGGGATGGGCATTGTACGCGGAGGAACTCGGCAAAGAGGTCGGCTTCTACCAAGACCCGGTGTCGGACTATGGGCGCCTCTCCTCTGAGCTCTTCCGCGCGGTACGCCTGGTTGTCGACACTGGAATTCACGCGAAAGGATGGACACGGGATCAAGTCGTGGATTTCTTCCGCAAGTCTGGTGCGGTTGATGAGCCAACGATCCAGTCCGAGACCGACCGCTATATCGCGTGGCCCGCTCAAGCCCTCAGTTATAAGCTCGGCCAGCTCAAGATCCGCGAACTCCGCGAACGCGCCCGGAAAGAATTGGGCCCCAAGTTTGACATCCGCAGCTTCCATGACGAGATGCTCGACGGCGGAACCCTTCCGCTCGATCTCCTCGAGGCCCGCACAGACAAATGGATCGCGGAACAAAAGTCAAAGTGACGGCAAATTAGCGAGGAAGGTGATTTTCCAGCTTCAGTTGAAGCAGCGTAGGATTCGAGGCGAGCCGAGGCTACGGGCAAGGCGCTCCTGCGACCTGCCACGCTCTCACCTTTGACGCAAACTCATCGTGTGGCATGGGGACGGGAGTTCGGCCGTCGCCGGGATTCCATCCCCACATCACTAATTTATCTTCCGTAAGATGCTCGACGAGTTGCTCGATGTTCCGGTTCTTGTTCTGCTTGGGATCCTTGATCGACTGGCAAATCTGCGAGTCGGTCAAGCCCTGCCAGATCATCGGAGTGCTCGCTGGCGGCAACCCCCAGTTCGGTGCGCCCGGAGGCAGGTGTGCGCCAACAAGATTGTGGTCTTGATGACAGGTACTGCATTTCTCCGCAGTCACGCCGCGACCCTCCGACCCACGCCGGACGTTCATTGCGTGTGGATGCCCGTCGTCACCCTGACGGGGAAAGTCTCCGTTCGAGTGACAATTCATACAGCGCGGATGCCGTAACACGGGAACAAAGGCCGTGAAGAGCGCTCCCTGATCGCTGGCGGCGGCGCGGGCTGCGCTCTTCGGATTTGGAGCAGCGGCAGCAGGCTGTTCTGCAATGGCTACTGAAGGCGAGAGCCAGAGTGCTCCGGCGAGAAGCCCAATCAACAGCGCCATCCGAACGAGCTTGTGCGAGCGCATCATACAGCCTCCGCGAGGCGAATGGGCAGCCGGCGGATCCGCTTTCCAGTTACAGCGAACACGGCATTAGCGATCGCCGGCGCTGCACATGGAACACCCGGCTCTCCGATACCTCCGGATTTTTCGTTGTTCTCCACGATATGGGTTTCGATCTGCGGAGATTCATTGATACGCATCACCGGGAAAGTGTGAAAATTTGTTTGTTGCAATCGCCCGTTGTCGAACGTTAACTCCTGATAAAGCGCTGCCGAAGCCCCGAAGATTGCACCGCCCTCGGTTTGCGCCGCGATGATACCGGGATTGACGTATTGACCGCAGTCGATAGCGCACACCATGCGGTGCACGCGCACCTTTCCGTCCGTAACCGACACTTCGGCCACATGCGCCGAGTAGCTACCAAACGCGAAATGCACAGCGATCCCCCTGCCCATCCCTTTTGGCAGCGGTTTGCTCCATCCCGCCTTTTCAGCGGCCAGATCCAGCACGCCAAGATGTCGAGCTTGCTTCCGCAGCAATTCGCGCCTGAACTGGTATGGATCCCTCTGCGCCAGGCCGGCGAGCTCGTCGATGAAACATTCGGCTGCAAACGCAGTGTGAGAGTGGCCGACGGAACGCAGCCACTGCACCGGGACATTAATGTCCGCCTTGTGATATTCGACCGCCACGTTCGGGATCGCGTAGGGAAGGTCGTCAATCCCTTCGACGGATGCGGGATCGTATGCCTTTCCCTTCAGCATCATCGCTTCGAATGGCGTGCCCGCCATAATCGACTGGCCCACGAGACGCGATTTCCAGCTTACCGGATTACCGTTCGCATCCACGCCGCCTTCGATGGCATGCAGGAAGGCCGGACGATACCAGCCGCCTTGCATGTCGTCTTCGCGAGTCCAGATGACTTTTACTTGCACCGGCGCCCCTGCGGCTTTGGCCACATGGACCGCCTCCACCACAAAGTCTGACTGCGGATTGGCCCGGCGTCCGAAGCCGCCTCCTAGAAACGTGGTATGTAACCGGACTTTTTCAGCGGGCAGCCCGGCGACCTTCGCGGCATTCGCACGGTCAACGGTCTGGAACTGCGAGCCGGTCCATACCTCGCAGGAGTCAGGCCGCAAATCCACGACACAATTCAGCGGCTCCATCATGAGGTGCGCGAGATAGGGCACCTCGTAGACCGCTTCAATCTTCTTTGCCGCATGTGACAGCGCGCTGGCGGCATCGCCGTCGTTCCGCACGCTGACGCCCTGCGACTTCGCGCGCTGGCGAAATTCCTCCATCATCTGAGTGGTGCTGAAGGATTGCATGGCCCCTTCGTCCCACTCGACGCGAAGAGCATCCCGCGCCATCTTGGCCTGCCAGAAAGAATCTGCGATCACAGCCACTCCGGAGGGAACCGCTACGATCTTGCGGACGCCCGGCATGGAGCGCGCTCTGGAATCGTCGAAACTCCTGACCTTTGCTCCGAAGATCGGGGCACGGGCGACGACTGCGGTCAACATCCCCGGCAACTTGACGTCGATTCCAAAGATCGCTTTGCCGTTGAGCTTCTCAGCGGCATCGAGCCGCTTGATTGGTTTGCCGACCAGTTTGAAAGTCTTGGGATCTTTCAGTTCAACATGTGCAGGGGGTGTCATTGTCGCTGCTGCGGCGACGAGTTGGCCGTAGGTCAACTTGCGATTGGAGCGGTCGAAGACTGCGCCGGAGTCCGTACGGCAAGTTGTCGCATCCGTATTCCATTGTTGCGCCGCGGCGGCGATCAGCATCGCGCGGGCAGCCCCTCCCGCCTGACGGAATTGCTCAAGACCTGACCACACGCTCGAGCTTCCTCCCGTCATCTGCATGCCGAAGGCGGGGTGATTGTATCTGGGATCGACCGGAGCCGATTCGAAGCCAACCTTGGTCCAATCGGCATCAAGCTCCTCGGCGAGCAGCATGGGCAGCGAAGTGTATACACCCTGACCCATCTCCGAATGATTCACAATGACGGTCACACGTTCATCGGTTCCGATCCGCACAAACGCGTTGGGCATAAAAGTGCTGGCCAATGGCTGCGCCGATCCGAGTGTGCTCACACCGGGAAGATAAAATCCGATCAGCAAGCCGCCACTCGCGGCCACTGAGAATTTCAGGAACTGACGACGCTCCATTCCAGCGCTCACCTGGCGCCTCCTTTCGCCGCCATCTCGGCAGCCCGGTGGATCGCCCTGCGAATGCGTGGATAAGTTCCACAGCGACAGATGTTGCCGGTCATCGCCTGGTCGATGTCTTCATCGGTGGGCCTTGGTTTTTCGCGCAACAGGACCGCTGCACTCATCAGTTGTCCCGATTGGCAGTAGCCGCACTGCGGCACATCCTCTTCCAGCCAAGCCTGTTGCAGCGGGTTGCTTAGATCCGGCGAGAGACCTTCGATCGTGGTCACTGCCTTGCCGGCAGCCCGAGAGGCTGGAGCGACACACGAGCGCACCGTCTCTCCGTCAATATGAATGGTGCATGCGCCGCATTGCGCCATGCCGCAGCCATATTTTGTTCCAGTAAGACCAAGGTGGTCGCGAATGACCCAGAGCAGTGGCGTGGAAGGATCGACATCGAGATCGATGTGTTTGCCGTTTACGGAGAAGGCGATCATTGTTCTCTCCTGTTTACGCAGTCTGCGTCGGGCGGCTGCGAGGCGATCGATTTTCCCTTTGCAAAGTTTTGACCGGCGCTTTTGCGGGTTATTTTAGCGCCGTCGAGCTTGTGAGTGGTAGAACGATCTTCGGAAATTATGCACAGCGGCAAGCTCGCTCAGTTGCAGCGTCTCACCAGTTGCGATAGCGCTCCGTACAGCCAAACATGGTCGCGTGCGCCTGTTTACATCGGCTCATTTCGATGTTCAATACAGCGTTTACCGTAAACGGCGAGGGAAGGGAATCAGGTGCGAGATGGCGCCAGCACGAGCAAGAGAGACCAGCACGAGCAAGAGAGAAAGGACCTGACTAGGTAACGTCGGTCGCAGACAAAATACAAGGTCCACAGTATAGACACCGGCACTGGGTAAGCTCAGACTGCCAATAACTCTACTGACACTAATGCCCTGTCAGCAGGCGCCCATTCGCCGGGAGAAAAAGGCGCCTGCTCTTTTTCCTCAGGATTGCAAGCGTATCAGCATCCACTTTCGCCGGGTTTGCATCTATCCATGGCTCGCATCGCAAGATCATTAAGTCATCAAGTGCTAGTCGGCTAATGCTTGCGTGTTGAAAGGAGACAACGATCATGCGACTCATTAGATTAGTCAGTACACTAGTAGGCACATTAGTTCTGTTTTTACTATTCGGAACCACGGCTCTGAGTTACGCGCAGGATCAGCGCGATGAGGCCAAGACCCCACCACAAGAAACTCGTCCCGAGCCCTCGCGCCAGGGCGAGGCCAAACCCGCGGAACAGAGTGAGGACAAGCCTGCGCGCGGCGAAAATAAGCCGGCACAGCAGGAGAATGCCAAGCCCTCCAGGCAGCCGGGAGAGACGGGGCAATCAACCCAGCACGCGCAACGTTCGGCGGACCATCGTGGGGGACGCATTCCCGACGACAAGTTCCGCGCCCAGTTCGGCCGTCAACATAGGTTTAAAGTCAGCCGCACGACTACGGCTCAGGGACAGCCAGGTTTCCAATATGGAGGCTACACGTTCGTGATTGTTGACGCATGGCCGGCGGGATGGGTCGACACTGACGAATGCTACGTCGACTACGTTGATGGTGAGTATTTTCTCTTCGACCTGCTTCATCCCGGTGTTGGCGTTGCGATCATGGTTGTGCTGTGATTATCGGCGCGAAATAGTGCCTGGAGCCGGTGGCCTTCCTCAAGCGTGGCTAATTTAGGCAGCTCGGAAGGCCACTCCGCACCGGTTGCGATTGCGGGCAACTGCGGTGCCATGCTTGTGCTTGGTCGGCTAAAATCGGCACGCACCGTTGCCACAATCGGATGTGAATCAGCGGAAAAAATCTTGCCCAACCTTGCAATCTCTTGCAGCAACTAAATCTTCGTATGTCGATAAATTCTCAAGGCGCGGATGGCTCACGCCTTTACTAGGAGCGTATTCATGGCAGACGATGAGGAAAAAAGAGGCCAGCAGGGCGGAAAGTCCGGGCAATACGATCAGCCTGGCCAACCGGGCCAGGGCCAGCAGAGTGGTCAACCCGCGCAACAGCCCAAAAAGGGTGGTCAGGGCCAACACGACAATGAAGAAAATGACCAGAACCGCGACCGTCAACGCCGCGCTTCGTAGTTTCTTTTCGAAGCGATTTTCAGTTGGAAGTCCCAGCCCATTTTGGCTGGGACTTCATTTTATTTTGTAAGGGATCAGCGCGCCCAGGACAGGCGTGAGTCTTCCCAGTAAAGCAGCAATATCGGCTTGGATCCCTAAGCGAGTGTGCCTTCCGTTGTGCCATTGAGTTGAGGTGGCATTTGGATCTGGATGATGTTGTTCTTGATGGCATAGACAACCAGATCGCGGATCGAGTGCAGGCTGAGTTTCCGCATTATGTTGCTGCGATGTGTTTCCACGGTTTTGGTGCTCAAGTTCAGGAGCGAGGCCACTTCCTTGGAACTTTTCCCTTCCGCCAAAAGCTGAGTGACTTCACGTTCCCGGGCAGTGAGGATCGGCAAATCCGGAGGCTCATTCCGTGCGATGGTGTGCCCCTTATCCAGAAAACCCGCCATCACGAGATCATTCACTCGTGGGGTGAAGAACATTCGGTTGCTCTGCAAGGCTTCGACCGCAGACACCAGATCGCGAGCTGCGTCAGATTTGAGCACGAATCCGCGTGCGCCGGCATTGAGGGCTTCGCGGATGACCTGATCGGAATCGGTGATCGTCAGGATAATGACTTTGAAGGCGGGGTCATGCTGCAGCAGTTGGCGTGTGGTGTCCAGGCCGTTGAGGTGTGGCATGCCAATGTCCACGATCACCACATCCGGCTTCAACTGCTTGGCCATTTCGATCGCTTCGCGGCCATCGGATGCTTCACCGCATACTTCCCATCCTTCGTGCTTCTGGAGAAGCGAGCACAAACCGCGGCGTACAATTTCGTGATCATCGGCTAACAGGATGCGCAGCTTCATGGCAAATCCTCCCACACAGACTCTCTTGCTTGCTAATGGCACGGCATTCAACACTGCACCTGTGGATTTCGTGCCAGCGCTGTAAATGCCCGATGCTGGCTCACCGCCTCTACCGCCTCCAATAGATCCCGCGCGAGATTTGACTTCACGACGTACCCTCTGGCCCCTGCAGCCAAGGCTTCACGCATCATCTGCGGAGAGTCATGTTGCGTAACGAACAAAACTTCGAGCCCAGGAGTCTTCTTCTGGATCAATCGGCAGGCTTCAATACCATTCATCCTTGGCATCGTAACATCGAGTACTACGACGTCAGGTTGCAAACTGCCGACCTTTTCCAGGGCTTCGATCCCATCGGAGGCTTCACCAATTACTTCCCACTCGGATCGCCCCTCCAATAAAGTCCTCAGGCCTTGCCTTACGACTGGATGGTCATCCACCAGCAGAATGCGAACAGCCATAAACGGTTTCCAGCCCTCGGAAGCAGTTTTGCACACTATTGCCAGGGGATTGTACCTTCGGCTGCGTTCGCCACCTCGGCCCCAGGGTCTTCGGTGCCACATCAAAGCCACCAGCAAGTTAGCATGGTACTCCCCCCGGCTCGAATACAGGGAATCCTGTATATGGGCCGCAACCAGATTCACAGAGGGACTTTAGTGGCTGATCGAACCCATTTGGGGGAAATAACTTCCATGTTGAAGAAGCGTGTCCACGGCCTCGACGATGGAGCCAACGTCAGACTTCGAGCAGACGCCACGGATGCCCACGTTTCGAGCCTCCTCGGCCAACTGGTTGGTGAGATGAATTGTGACCATCAGGATGGGAATGTCAGGAAACAGGTGCGAGACCTGTCGGGCAACGTCAATCCCGTTTACATCCGGCATCTGGAAGTCCAGCAAGATCATATCAGGGGGATGTTCCTTAACCCGCTCCAGCGCTTCTCCTCCTGTGGGAGCTTCGTCGCAAACCCACCAGGTACTTCGCTGTTCGAGGAGGCCTCGAAGATAATGCCGCACCGCCGGGTTGTCATCTACCACAAGAATGCGAACCAATCGGGCCTACTTTCCTTTCACTCCAGTCGCCTCGGGATTGACAGGAAACGACATATTCGCGCAGCTACTTCGTTGGCCCGGTCGCCGTAGCGCCCAGACCGTTGCGCACTCTCCTTGATATGTTCAATACTCCCGCTGTTCCTTAGCGCTGACACCATGTAGATGTCTGTTCCCAGGCATCCGGCACCTTTTTTACAAAGTTATTTCTGATTCTTCAACCGTAGGAGTTCCAACCCGGTGTGGCAATACCGTAAACTCCTGAGCCTACAGCGTTACTACGGTGGTTCCGTGTCTTCCCCAGCATGTCCAATTGTTTGCTATTGCGCGTTGTATGACGTTGAAGATTCGGACTGATCGCTCGCGGTTAGGGACTTCGCTATATTTTCGGCCCCATCGCTCGCTTTGTGTGTCCGCGGAACTCTGCGTGCTGGCAGGAGCAGGTCGCGCATCTTCAGTTTCGCTTTATGGAGCTGTGATTTCGAGTTCCCAATGGAGCATTGCAGCAGTTCGGCAATCTCATGATGCTGATATCCCTCAACCTCGTGCAGATCGAAGATTTGCCGGCATCCCCCGGGCAGTTCTTCGAGGGCGCGCCGCAAAGCAATGCGGTCAATCGCCCCGCTGAGGCTCGGATCCTGTCTACCAACTTCGCGCTTAAGAGATGGCGAGTCGCTCGACACAGGCTCATCCAGCGACAGCAGCGGTGGGGATTTACGACGACGCAACTTCATCAGCACGGTGTTCACAGCAACCCGGTATAGCCAAGTGGAGAAAGCGGAATCGCCGCGAAATGAGTTGACGCTGCGAAACACCTGCATGAAGGCTTCCTGCGTCAGGTCTTCGGCGTCGGCGACATCTTTCGTCATCTGCAGACATACGGAATACACACGCTTCTTATGCAACTGGAAGAGCGTGGCAAAGGCCTGCTCGTCGCCACTCTGCGCGCGCTGAACAAGGCTGCGTTCGGAATTGTCTGGGTGGTTTCGATCCCCGACTGGAACCACATTAACCGGATTCACATTTGACGCTGTCGCGGTAATCACGCAAGTGGCCACTGTAGTCTCCTTCGGTCTACCCTGTTTCTTGGCTCTCCATAACTCCGGGAGCATTTACCTTCCGAAGAAAGACTAGCGAAGTGGTGGCACCTCTCCCATCAGGGTGCTCCTGTAATTGACTGCGAAACTTGCTGTACTGCGGATGGGGCTTGAATGCTGAGGACCGTTTGGTTTATTTCGGCGCGAGGCGAAACTTTCCCTACACCGGGTGTTATCTCCGGTAAAACGAAGAAACAATGCTGCCGGCCACGCCAGCAAGAGGCGCAGGGGAAGTCCTGCGCAAGGCGTTGCGGTTTCAACCGAAACCCGCGGTTCGCCGGCTGGCGCTGCAAAATACGAGTTTATGAACATCAATGTAAGACTGCGCTTGGCTCCGGCAATACCGAACTGGAGGGAATCCTAAGTTCGAGCAGCGTTCCCGGATCGGCATTCGTCAGTCGCAATTCTCCACCAAACTCTTTGGCGCGTTGTTTCATGCCACCAATGCCAACGCCGACGCTCTCCGGGCGCAGCTCGGCAACCCTCTTGTCGATTCCCTTGCCATCGTCCAGCACCGCCACGACTATCAACCCATCCTTTTGATTCAAGGTAATCCATACCTTCTGAGCTCCCGAATGCCGGAACACATTCGTGAGTGCCTCTTGGACAATTCGGAATATCGCCGTCTCGACTTCCGGTACAAGCCTGGGGAAATCGGGTGGTTGGACATCGAGAAACGTTTCTATGCCGCTCCGCTTTGTGAGCCCTTCCACGTACCAGGCAAGCGCTGAGAGTAATCCGACTTCATCGAGCAACGGCGGATGCAGAAGGTGCGACATGGTGCGGACTTGCTGAATTGCGCGATCGACAATGCTGCTGGCTTGAGCCCACGTTTGCTCTTGGGGTGGAGCCGGCTTTTGCAGAAGCAGCTTATCCAGTACCATCTTAGCCACGGCGAGTTCCTGCCCTAATCCGTCGTGCAGGTCGCGCGCGATACGGCGGCGCTCTTGATCCTGCGCCGTGATGAGGCGGACCGAAAGGCGCCGCAATTCGTCCGTGCGTCGATCAACCATCTTTTCCAGTTCAATGGCGTTGTCACGAATGGATTGTTCCAGCAGCTTGCTGTCGTGAATATCGGAGCAGGTCCCGTACCACTTAACGATCTTTCCCTCGGGATCTCGAATCGGAAGAGCACGAGACCGGAACCAACGGTAAGCGCCATCTTTGGAGCGCAGACGATACTCCGATTCGTAACTTCCTCCTACTTGAACGGAATGTATCCAAACCGCCTTACTGCGCTCAACGTCGTCGGGGTGCACATAGTCGAACCAACTGACACTCTTGCCAGAATCTTCTGAAGTGCCGGTATACTCATGAAACCGATCGCTCACATACTCGTAATGGCCGTCTGCCTGACTGCTGAAGATGACATCCGGCGCGGTGCTGATAATGGCGTCGAGTTCCTGGTTCTTGCTCACCAGTTCGGTATTAAGCTGCAAGAGCTGCTCAGCTTTAGCCGCCAACTCCTCGGTGCGCTCCAGCACGCGCCGCTCCAAATCGCGATTCAGGGCTTCGAGTTGCCCGGTTTTACGGTGCAATTCGGCGAATACCCTGACTTTCGCGCGCAACAGTTCTTGAACAACCGGCACCGAAATGTAATCCACCGCCCCGTGCTCGTATCCTTTGAGCCGGTCCATATCGGTTAGATGGACAGCTGAAATGAAGATGATCGCGGTCCTCTGAAAGCGTGGATGCTGGCGAATCATCGTAGCCAATTCAAAACCGTCTAGCTCCGGCATGCTTACATCCATCAGCACCACGGCAACGTCGGTCTTCAGCAAAATCTCGAGCGCCTGTTTCGCTGAAGTAGCCTTGATCAGGTTTTCACCAAGTTCGCCCAGCATAACCTCATAGCTGAGCAGCTTGGCCGGCTGATCATCGACCATCAGAATATTGACCTTTTCGTCCGCACTCATTGTTCTCTCCGTGCACAAATGCCCGCTGCCACAACTGCTATCTGTGAAGCCACATACGCAGCGATGAAAGCAGTTGCTCGGTATTGACTGGTTTGGCCAGGTACTCGGACGCACCCGCTTCCAGACATTTCTCGCGATCTCCTTTCATTGCTTTTGCGGTCAGGGCAATGATGGGCAAGCGACGCAACGAAACGTTCTGCCGGATCACATGCATCGTTTCATAGCCGTCCATCTCCGGCATCATGATATCCATCAGCACGATCGCGACATCCGGTGTCGATTCAAGTTTTGCGATCGCCTCCCGGCCAGTCCCGGCAGTAATCACGTTCATGCCGCGACGCTCGAGCACGCTGCTAAGAGCGAAGATGTTGCGCACGTCATCGTCGACCACCAGCACTTTCTTCCCGACCAGAGCGTCGTCGGAATGATGCAACCGGTCGAGCATTCTCTGTTTCTCCACGGGAAGGTCGGCGACCACGCGGTGCAGGAACAATGCAGTCTCATCCAGTAAGCGTTCGGGCGATTCGACACCCTTAACCACGACGCTGCGTGCCAGCGCGTGAAGACGGGCATCCTCCTCCGGGGAAAGCTCCTTGCCGGTGAATACGACGACCGGCAAGTCGCATAGTGACGGCGTGTCTCGGAAGCGCTCCAACACTTCGAACCCTGATATGTCGGGCAGACGCAGATCAAGAACGACGCAGTCAAAGGACTCCCGGTTAACGGCCTGGATCGCTTCCTCGCCGCTGGAAACGACTGTAACGTCGATGTCGTCATAGCCAAGCAGCTCCTTGATGCTGAGTTGCTCGGCCGGATTGTCTTCCACCACCAGCAACCGCTTCCGTCGAGGCGCGGTATACGCCTTGATGCGGGTCAATGCCGTTTCCAGCCCCTCCGGCGTGGTTGGTTTCGTAACAAAAGCGAATGCACCGCGGGCGAGGCCATGGGATCGGTCTTCGTCCAGGGTTAACATCTGAACCGGAATGTGCCGAGTAGCGGGGTCTTGTTTTAAATGGTTCAGCAGAGTCCAGCCCAGCATATCGGGCAGGAAGACGTCCAGTGAAACCGCAGTCGGATGGTACTCACGCGCCAGCGCGAGAGCCTCCGCACCACGCATTGCCACCAGAACCTTGAATCCCTTGTCCCGAGAAAGATCACGCAACACGCGGGCATAATGCGGGTCATCCTCGACAATCAGCAAGATTGCATCGTCGGGTTGCAGATTGTCGCGGTCGTCGGGAATTTTCTCGACTGGATGTTCCGGGACGCCGACCACGGACAATGGCGCCGGCGGCACAGCCGATGGGTACTTGCGCTCCGCCATGGCAGCGCTAGACGGGCCGACATAGGTGTGTGGCAAGTATAGGATGAATGTGCTCCCTCGACCTGGAGCGCTCCGCAACTGGATTTCGCCACCCAGGAGGCTGGCCAGTTCGCGGCTGATCGCCAGCCCCAGACCTGTTCCACCGTACTTACGGCTGGTGCCGGCATCTGCTTGCTGGAAAGCCTCGAAGATGATCCGCTGCTTGTCCAACGGAATACCGATGCCGGTATCGGAAACTTCAAAGGCCACAACCGACGCAGTCTTACCCAGGATCGGGTGATCCTCGCTCCAGCCGCTTCTAGCGAGAGACGCCGACAGGCGGACGCCTCCCTGTTCGGTGAACTTGAAGGCGTTGGACAGCAGATTCTTCAATACCTGCTGCAGGCGCTTCGAGTCGGTGACGATGCTCCGGGTCAGGTGTGGATCGGTCTCCACCTCGAAACTGAGATGCCGGTTCTCGGCTTCATGCCGGAACGGACGTTCCACCATGTCCAGCAGACTGGCAAAATAGACTTCCTCTGCCTCCACCGAGACGGTCCCGGATTCAATCTTCGACAAATCAAGAATGTCAGTGATCAGGTTGAGCAAGTCCGTCCCGGCGCCATGAATCGTACGGGAGAACTCAACCTGTTTTGGCGTCAGGTTCCCATCCGGGTTATCGCTGAGTTGCTGGCCCAGGACCAGGATGCTGTTGAGTGGCGTACGCAATTCATGAGACATGTTAGCCAGGAACTCGGACTTGTACTTCGACGTCAAAGCCAGCTCTTTGGCCTTCTCTTCCAAGGCGCGGCGGGCTTGCTCGATTTCCTGGTTTTTGCGCTCGACCTCAACGTTCTGTTCGGCGAGTTGCTGCGCTTTTTGCGCGAGCTGCTCGTTTGTCTGTTGTAACTCCTTTTGCTGAACCTGCAGTTCGGTGGCCAATTGCTGGGACTGCTTCAACAGTCCTTCCGTCTGCATTGTGGCTTCGATGCTATTGAGCACGATGCCGATGCTGGCCGTCAGCTGTTCAAGGAACGCCAGATGGGAGGTTGTAAAAGTGCTCAGTGAGGCCAGTTCGATAACCGCCTTCACACGATCCTCAAAGAGGACAGGTAGCACGATAACGTTTCGCGGAACAGCCTCGAACAAACCCGATCGAATGGTAATCGTATTGGGTGGCAATTCGGAGATCAGCATTCGCTGCTTTTCCGCCGCGCATTGTCCAACCAAACCCTCGCCTATCTTCAAGCGCCGCAGATGCCCATCCTCGCCGTCGCCTGCAAACGCCGAAAGGAGCGTCATCTCCGCGGATTCTTCCGTTCCCATCTGATAAATCACACCTTGCTGGGCGCTCACCAGAGGCGCCAGTTCCGACAGCAGCATGCGTCCCACCGTGCCCAGATCGCGTTGTCCCTGCAACATGCCCGTGAAGCGGGCTAGATTCGTCTTGAGCCAATCCTGCTCCGTATTGCGATCGGTGGTCAGACGGAGATTGTCGATCATGGTATTGATGTTGTCTTTCAACTCGGCCACTTCACCACTTGCCTCCAATTGAATAGAGCGCGTGAGGTCGCCCTTGGTGACGGCGGTGGCAACCTCGGCAATGGCTCGCATCTGGTTAGTCAAATTGTCGGCCAGCAAGTTGACGTTTCCGGTGAGATCCTTCCACGTACCCGCAGCGCCAGGCACGTTCGCCTGTCCGCCGAGCCGGCCTTCGACGCCGACCTCGCGGGCGACGGTTGTAACCTGGTCGGCAAAGGTAGCCAGCGTGTCAGTCATGTTGTTAATCGTCTCGGCCAGAGCTGCAACCTCACCCTTCGCGTTTACGGTCAGCTTCTGAGTCAGTTCGCCATTGGCGACGGCGGTCACGACTTTCACAATGCCGCGCACCTGTTCTGTCAGATTGGCGGCCATTACGTTCACGTTGTCGGTGAGGTCCTTCCATGTGCCTGCTACACCCGGCACTTGCGCTTGCCCGCCCAGCTTGCCTTCGGTGCCGACTTCGCGTGCCACGCGAGTGACTTCGGCGGCGAAGGCGTTGAGCTGATCCACCATCGTGTTGATGGTGTTCTTGAGCTCGAGAATCTCGCCTTTCACGTCCACCGTAATCTTGCGCGACAAATCGCCTCGCGCCACTGCAGTCGTGACCTCAGCGATGTTGCGGACCTGACCGGTGAGGTTACCGGCCATCGAGTTTACAGAATCGGTGAGATCTTTCCAGGTACCGGCGACACCAGGCACGTTGGCTTGTCCTCCCAGACGACCTTCGGTGCCGACTTCGCGCGCCACGCGTGTCACTTCGCCAGCGAAGGCGTTGAGCTGATCCACCATGGTGTTGATGGTGTCTTTGAGCAGAAGGATTTCGCCGCTGACGTTCACCGTGATTTTTTTCGAGAGGTCGCCGCTGGCGATCGCCGTGGAGACTTCGGCGATATTGCGGACCTGACCGGTCAGGTTACTGGCCATCGAGTTGACGGAGTCCGTGAGATCCTTCCACGTACCGCCAACGCCCGGGACCTGTGCCTGGCCGCCGAGTTTACCGTCGGTGCCCACTTCGCGTGCCACGCGCGTAACTTCCGACGCAAACGAGCGCAACTGGTCCACCATGGTGTTGATGGTGTCTTTGAGCTCGAGGATTTCGCCCTTCACGTCAACTGTGATTTTGCGCGACAAATCGCCACGGGCCACAGCCATCGATACTTCAGCAATGTTTCGCACCTGGCCAGTAAGATTGCTGGCCATGAAGTTCACGTTGTCGGTGAGATCCTTCCAGGTGCCGGCCACACCTGGCACCTGCGCCTGTCCGCCCAACTTGCCTTCCGTACCGACTTCGCGCGCTACACGCGTCACCTCGCCGGCGAACCCGTTGAGCTGGTCCACCATGGTGTTGATGGTGTTCTTAAGTTCGAGAATCTCGCCTTTCACGTCCACCGTGATCTTGCGCGACAAATCGCCTCGGGCAACGGCCGTAGTCACTTCGGCGATGTTACGCACCTGGCCGGTAAGGTTACCGGCCATTGAGTTTACGGAGTCGGTGAGATCCTTCCAGGTGCCGGCGACGCCAGGCACGTTGGCTTGTCCTCCCAGACGACCTTCGGTGCCGACTTCGCGCGCCACCCGCGTCACTTCACCGGCGAAGCGGTTGAGCTGGTCCACCATCGTGTTCAGCGTTTCCTTAAGCTGCAAAATTTCGCCGCGCACATCCACCGTGATCTTGCGCGAGAGGTCGCCAGTAGCGATAGCGGTCGCCACTTCAGCGATGTTACGCACCTGGCCGGTTAGATTGCTGGCCATGAAGTTGACATTGTCCGTCAGATCCTTCCAGGTGCCGCCAACTCCGGGCACTTGCGCCTGGCCGCCCAGCTTGCCTTCGGTGCCGACTTCGCGCGCCACGCGGGTGACTTCACCGGCGAACGCGTTGAGCTGGTCCACCATGGTGTTGATGGTGTCCTTAAGTTCGAGGATTTCGCCCTTTACATCGACGGTGATCTTGCGGGACAAATCGCCCCGGGCGACGGCGGTGGTCACCTCGGCAATATTGCGGACCTGGGCCGTCAAGTTACCGGCCATGGCGTTGACGGAATCGGTGAGATCCTTCCAAGTACCGGCTACGCCCATAACGACGGCCTGGCCGCCCAGTTTGCCGTCAGTACCCACTTCACGAGCGACGCGCGTGACTTCGGACGCAAACGAGCGCAGCTGGTCCACCATGGTGTTGATCGCTTCTTTAAGTTGGAGAATTTCGCCACGCACATCGACGGTAATTTTTCGGGACAGATCGCCGCTGGCAACAGCCGTAGCGACTTCAGCAATATTGCGCACTTGACCGGTGAGATTGCTGGCCATCGAGTTGACGGAATCCGTCAGGTCTTTCCATGTGCCGGCGACGCCGGGGACCACTGCCTGACCACCCAGCTTGCCGTCAGTGCCGACCTCGCGCGCTACGCGCGTCACCTCGGCGGTGAAAACGCCGAGCTGCTGAATCATGGTATTGACAATGTTGGCAGAACGTAGAAACTCGCCTTCCAGCGGCCTTCCGTCCACGTCCAAGCGAACGGTCTGGGTCAGGTTTCCCTGGGCTACGGCCGCGATGGCGCCGGTAACTTCGGCGGTTGGCCGAAGTAAGTCTTCTACGAGCGAGTTTACCGATACTTCGATGTCGCCCCACGCTCCCCTGGTTTCATGAAAGCGGGTGCGTTCGCGTGTCCTTCCTTCCTTGCCCACCACCTGCCCAACGCGCTTCAATTCCTGCGCCATTTGTTGGTTCGCGGCAACAATGGAATTGAAAGTATCGGCAATCTTCCCTGGCAGTCCGACCCAGGAGCCGGGGAGCCTGACTGAAAAGTCACCGTCCCGCATGGTCTGGAGGCTGGACAGGATCACGCTAAGGTCGGCCGAAGCAGGCTCCGTGGCAAGAGCAACGTTCCCGTTATTCTTATTGTTCTGGTTAGCTCCGGGTTCGCCGCGGGCAACTTCAGTCGCCGCGTCTCGGTTATTTCTCTTCATCATGGTCTCCTGGACTCGACGGAGCATCGGCATTGTGACAAATCATTATAAGGAGAGGTGAACGCGCGGGCATTTCCACGCAGGGTGTTACGGGAGGACACACCACCGAAATCCGGCTCGGTCCGAAGCATTGTTGGAACGCTAACCTGCAGGAATTCACCGACTTAAACACCGATTGATATCATGAAAAACTGCAGGCTGACTCTAGGGTGTTTACTGTAGAGGACCAGTTGGAAGCGGGATTTCCGGGAATCGAAAAGGGGGGCCGCGGCTCGTGGTGTTTGAAGCTCGCGCCGCTCGTCTCAGGCCGCAGCTTCGAGCGCCACTTCCTTTTCTCGGAGCGTGGCGGTCTCGCGGGCTCCACTCCGGCGCAGTAGTTCTACGGCCCAGGTGGTTTTTGAGTTTTCCGGGCATGCCACGTAAACGAGGACCCCCGCTTCGCGGAGCTGACGCTCCAATCGCAGTGCGTCGCCCTCAGAAAAGCCCAGTCCGACAAGAGCTTTGGAATTGCCATATGCATTCGGAGAATCCTCTCTTACTACCAGGGCCTGAAGGAACGCTTGTGAACGGATGAACAAGCCGACCGTTGGGATCATCACCGCGCCGAATTTCATAAGCCAGCCGATCAACCCAGCAGCGGCCGCGTTGGTCTCTGGCTCGGCATTGAGAATATTCGCCTCTCGCACGGTCGTTGCGATCGGATGCCGGGGCGAAACCATCATGCAGATGTCTTCCTTGTCAAATCCGGACTGATTCAAGGTCTGCACGACTTGTTGAAGGGCTACGTCGTGGGCGTACATTCCGTAGGCGGCTTGTGGGCTCGCTGTCATGGTCACATCTCCAATTCTGCATTGCAGAACCGGCCCTGATAATTCGGCTACCGGGAGGTAAGAAACCGTGGAGGCGGGGTCAATGAAGACAGATTTCCGCAATCGCTCCTTGGTTTTACAGGACCGCCGAGTTGTTACCTTATAGGACCCGCGGGTGGATGAAACTAGGGTAGATCCTGTAGCGGGGCGGGAAGTTCAGGGAAAATTGGATTTTGGGAAAGGCGCGTTCCCGCCCATATTCGTTATTTCGAGTTGGCCTTCCAAACATAAAACTTACCATTGTCGGCAACCGTTTCGATCTGCAGGCCACTGGAAGTTGCCGCGCGATGTACGGCTGAACGAAGATTCGGCAGACCAATGCCGCCTACGTCGGCAAGTGGTATCTCAAGAGCTGAACCCGGCTGCAGCGTTCTCAATTCCTGCACAATTCCCTGAACCAGTTCGTGGTGCTTTCCGTGTCTCCCGGTCTTGAGGTCGGCGATGTCAACCCGCCGATACTTCGCCACCGGCTGCAGCTTCTTGATCTTCAGTTCATTGGCCATATTGCTCCCCTTCCATCATTCGCCAAAAAAAATAACAGAGCGGAATATCTACGTCAAGCATATTTTCACATTTGACTACGATCTCTTTTCTGGCTTGATTACTTTATGATACTTATTTGATACTATAGCGATACGGATAGTCTGGGGGCATGGTGCGCTCGTCATGCGATGGCTCACCTTTTGCTGCGCTAGGCGTTCGTCGCAGCCATGACAGAGGAAAGCGAATAGTTCACCTATTTTTAGTGGGGCAGCTATGCTCAGCTCCATGAAGCAGATGTGCCGCGAAATGACCTCATCACTCGGTAGACGACAGCTGGCTGTGACGGAACTGCTGCGTCACGCCAGAATCGTGACAGACCCAAAAACGCTGGCCTATCTGGATGCCGAAGTTGCAAGACGCAACGCAGGGCGAGAAGCCGTTACCAGCGAGCAAAACCCGCGTCGGCATGGTAGAGCACGTCGCTCTGTTCGTATGGATCGCTGCGGACTGAATCCCGCAAGGTAAGGTCGAGGATGGAAGCCTACAGTGGTTCGGCATCTCGCAATAAGAATGAGAATGAGAACCTGCGCCGTTATGGTCTAGCAGTCCTCGCGGCGATCATTGCTGTTTTGCTTCGCCGAATGCTGACTCCGCTTCTGGGAGACAGCAATCCTTATCACACGCTCTGGGCAGCAACCGTTTTCTGCGCCTGGTATTGTGGGCTCGGCCCTTCCATTCTCACGGCTTTGGCCGGGGTCGTCGGAATCTGGTACTGGTTCCTGCCGCCGGTCCATTCCTTCGAGCTTCAAGACCCCAAGGCTGAAATTTCTGGAATGCTTGGGTTTCTGCTCTTTTCTGGCTTGATTATCGCTCTCGGCGAGGCGAACCGCCGCTCCCTCGCCAGAAGCAAATGGACTGAAGAACAACTGCGGAAGGCGCATGACGAGCTCGAACACAGGGTCCAGGAACGAACGGCAGACTTGAATATGGCGAACGAAAGCCTGCGTGAACTCTCGGGTAGCCTGCAGCAGATACGGGATGAGGAGCGGCGGCAAATTGCCCGTGATTTGCACGACAGCGCGGGGCAACTGCTCGCGGCACTGAGCTTAAACATTGCGGTCATTCAGGCTCAGTCCCGCAAACTCGATTCGGCGGGAGCCGCCGCCGTTTCTGAAAACGCCGCCCTGGTAGCACAAATTAGCAGGGAGATTCGCATCATCTCGCATCTGCTGCATCCCCCACTGCTTGATGTAGCCGGTCTCGCATCGGCGCTTCGCTGGTACGTTGACGGCTTCTCGGAACGCAGTAAAATCAAGGTCGATCTGGACATCCCCGATGAGGTTCGCCGACTGTCGGATGAAATGGAAATCGCAATTTTTCGAATGATCCAGGAGTGCCTCACAAACATTCATCGGCATTCTGGAGGCGCTACCGCGAAGATACGCGTGCATGCGGAAAATCAGCGGCTGCTCGTTGAAGTTCGAGACACGGGCAAAGGTATGCCTCTCGAAAAACAACTGGAACTCAGTTCGTCAGGTCGGATCGGTGTAGGGTTTCGCGGCATGCGGGAACGCTTGCGACAGCTGGGCGGGACTTTGGAGCTTCAATCGGACGGAGGAGGTACGGTGGTGGTTGCCGTACTGCCGCTCGTAGAGTCGAAGTCCGCCAGAACTACCAGCGAGGAAATTGCCTCGTGAAGATTTTCTCCCGCTCGTTTCCGCGTCACCGGAGTCGAGCCTGGGCGACACTCAGCCTTGCTTGTCGCTCTTCGGAGTCGTCGCCTCCGGTGGCGCTTCGACAGTCACTTCCACCTCGGCGCCTGGCTTGAGGCGTACCGGGTCACCATTTTCGTCCGTCAGTGTGTTCTCGATCCGAATCTCTCGATATAGATGATCGGCCCCCTCGACGGTGATCTGGGCCTTCTCGGTGTCGTCCGGGAATAGAGGCTTGATGATTTTTTCGACAGTTCCAGGGAGGGTGGTGCTGGGTTTTTCGCTCATGGGGGGACTCAGCAAAGCAGCAGTGTACCAAATTCCCGTGCGGCTCGGAACTATCATTCCGGCCGCACGATGGAGACCCTGCATCTTCGCTGGATTCGGTGCACCCCGGCGGGTACAGCCCCATTCCATTCAGCGAGAGAATCAACCCTCGGTGCCGGTGGATGGCATGTTCGTGACCGACCGGCGAATCTTGCCCGTAGCGGACGCAGCGGATTCAACCACCTTGTTCTTCACATCGGTCGCTTTGTCGCGGACAGCCTGGCGCGTCTCGCTGCCGGGAGCCGGCGCCAACAAAATTCCGAGTCCCGCTCCGACTCCAACTCCTACTAAAAAACCAGTGACTCGCGACGGCCAGTGGCTTCCGCCGTGAAGAGCAGCGGCGGCAGATTCCAGGCGATCGACAGCGTCTTCATACTTGCTCGTCACCGTGTCGGTCACATCATCCACTCGGTCCTTGAGCCGGTCGGCAATCGCGCTCCGTACTTTCGGCTCGGTGAAAAGCACACCCAATTTGGCGGCCAGGCGCACCCAGTCCTTCGCTGTATTCATTCTTCCACTGTTCCGCATGGTGATTCCCCTTTCCTTTGCATTCGGTAGGCTTGATCCTAGTTATACTTGGTCTTCGCCGGTCGCACTATCGGTTGATTCGTGTAGCGCGGCGAGAGGATGTGTGTACGCGTGGTCCTCGCAGGCCGCCGAAGAGTCCCAGATATTCCACTGTGAATTTGACCGAAGGGTTTTCGCCTTAGACTCGCGTACCGCGGCGACCGAGACCCATGATCAAAGTCACAAGAAAAATCACCAGGAAGACGTAAAACAGAATTTTCGCAATTCCAGCGGCCGCGGTCGCCACACCGGCGAATCCGAGGAACGCAGCTACCAACGCAATCATCAAAAACATCAATGCCCAATAAAGCATCTGTTGCCTCCTAACCTCAAAACAGTGAGATGAAAACAGTGAGATGGGACATTCTTCATCCTGAACTCAGAATAGCCTCCTTGCAGGATCGCGCCATCGGGTCCAGCCTGTAGTTCTAATCTGCTTTTACGGGTGCGATTCATGGGGAGAATCCAGATCTGCAGCGCGCCCAGACGAGGCAATGGAATGGTGCGCCGGATGCACGAGCGAACTCTATCATGCTACTCTTGCGTCCAGTTGAGGCGGGACGGTGATGCGGTACAGGTTTTTGCCGTTTCTCCTGTTTCAGACTCGTCCGAAGCGGAACGGCGTCAAGACGGGTCACGCATCCTGTCCGCCGAACTTCCTTGATTCGGCGAGCTTTCGAGAAATTTTCGACTGTGCCGAGCGAGGCAACCCGCGGTGGTCGATGCCTCGCTCAGTTCTTGCTTCATGCTCGTTGAATAAACGAGTAACGTTTTCAGTCGGACTCCGGCCCTAGTTCGGAGGCTTGGACCGATCCCGATTCGGCGGTGGCTGCTGTCGCTGCTCCAACTGCTGTCGCTGCTGTTCGTGCTTTTGCTGCAATTGCTGCGTCTGTTGCTGGTGTTTCTGCTCCACTTGCTGCTTTGCCGCTTCACTGGCGTTTTGTTGCGTCAGCCGCTGATGTTCCTGCTCCTGCTGCTGCTGGAGTTTTTGCCGTTCTTGTTCTTGCTGCGCGAATACTTTTTCCTGCTGCTGCTGGTATTTCTGGTCCAGCTTCGGGTCGCCTGTGTTTGGAACGCTGGGGCGCGCCGCGGTCGGAAGGTCGCGAGGATGGACAGGGGTGCTCGGTCGGGAAGCATTGTTGTCTGGACGCGGTGCCGAGTTCTCCGGACGCGGAGCAGGGTTCGCGGCGGCGGACGCATTGTTGCGTGGCTGACTTCCGTCACCATTGGCCGCGCGATTGGCAGGAGGAGTATAAGGCGCCCCTGGCGCTTTTGCCGGCACGACGGCGCGGTCGTTCAATGCTCCGGGTTTAGGCGTCGCTGCGACCGCCGGCTTGCCCATATTCACGGAAGCTCGTTGCTGCGGGTTGGTTCGAGCCGCCTGCGCATGTTGAGTTTGAACCGGGACCGGCGGAATATGTCTCTCACGCGCCGCGGCCTCTTCTTGAGGGGTTGGACGCCTGCTGATCCCGCCATCGCCGCCGTTGTAACTGACATGGGTCTCGTTGTTGTTGATTACGGTCGTGTTGTACACGTTGTGAACGACAGTTTCATTAACATTGTTCACGGAGCGGTTGTAGAAAAAGTGGTCGTGATCCCAACGCCCGCCTTCGTAGCCTTCTCCAAAATAACCGAAGCCATAATTGATCCCGCCGTAGAAACCAACCACCGTACCCCAATAACCCTCATAAAAAATAAAACTCTCGCCGCCCCAACCCCAATAACCTGGAGTCCACAGGAAACCGACTTCCGGCGCCAGCACCCAGGTGCCGGGCACCCAATAATAATCGTCAAAGTCATCTCCGTAGGCCCAGTAGCCGGGTGTCCAAATGTAGCCGTCCTCAGGACAGATCGGCTGTTCATAGACAGGCAGCGGGGGCGGAGCGAACGTAATGACCACGCCGACTTGTGCGAACGACGCTGTCGACATGCACAGTACGACGAGCGAGAACAACAGTGCGAACAACCGCGTACGAATGAAACGGATCTGCATTGTGATTCCTCTGGCCGTCATCCCTCGTTTGCCCGGTGTTGCTGCACTCCTGCGGGTTGCGTGGATTGAGAGGCGAGATTTCGAGTTAACAAAAAACGCCCCAGCTCCTGAAAGCGCTTTTTCCTTGATACGATTCGAAGCCTGCTTCTATCGCTTCACATTGATCTGATTTAGTACCTGCTGCACATTGGGCACCCTCGCCGCGGCGCTCTGCGCTTCCTGACGTTGTGCGACGGTTTTTACACTACCCTTAAGGATAAGCACGCCATTCTTAGCTTTGAAATCGATGTGCTGCTTCTCCAAACCAGTGGAAATCAGCGCTGCCTTGTAGTTCTTTTCAATAGCCTCGTCAACGTTGGAGGCGATACTCTTCGCGTCGGATTCGGCGCCGACTGGTTGGACGCTCACCTCATTGACCACCGTTCGGTTACCCGCAGCTTCCTTGGCCACGTCGGCTGCTTTGGACTTTGCATCCTCGGAGTGGACGGTGCCCCCTAGCGTCACCGTGTTCTTATCGCGGTCTTCCGCGACGCTGACATCAGTGAGTTCCGCCTGTTCGAGCGCTTTTTTCACACTGTCCCTGTAAGAGGTGTTATCTCTCGAACTGGAGCAGGCGACGCACAACAGCAGGGTTGCGATGGTGGCGAACGCTAGAATCATTGATCTCATGACTTCCTCCTCAACTAAAGAAATAGCACCCTGAAAAGAGTCGGCTAACCGCGTTGTGTCAGGCAGCCCCGACGTCCACTGTAGTGGGCGATCTCGGTCAGAGGGGCAGCCTCTTTTTAAGACTGGCTGCAATCGTTGCTATCTGTACTGTTTGGGACATCCGCAAGCGGGATGTGCGCATTGGTTTAAGTTCTCCGTGCTCATCGCTCCTCCAATCTCTCAAGCCGCGCGGCGACCGCTCAACAGATCAATCATGAGAACCACGAATGCAACCACCAGCAACAGATGAATCAGACTTCCGGCTACGTGAAGACCGATTCCCAACAGCCAGAAAATCAGAAGAACCGCTACAACCCCCCAAGCGAATCGCATTGTCACTTCCTCCGAAAAAATATGCGGCACAATCCATGCACTTCACCAATGGACACCAAGCGACCTTACTCGCAACCGTTCCGGCCGCCAATCCGATGGGATGTGTAGCTAGGTGTGATATTTACTGTACGTCAGTGGAAATGCTGACCTTACAGTTCTTTGTGAAATGCTGGCCGTCTCACTAAAGGCGCGTCGCGATGATGTCCGGAGCAACGGCGCTTTGGGTTTGAGCCTGATTGCTCGAGTCGACCGCCAGGTTTGCTTCAGCGAGAACTGAAATGGCCTGCTGCAAACTAGTAACAACCACATCCGCGGAGCCCAGTCCAAGTCGCTCCTGTCCCTTAGCGATGCCATTCTCGAAGTTCCACAAACCCAGGATTATCTTCAGCTCCGGGTGACGTTGCCGCAACCGCTTACAGAGCGATCGGGCTTGGCCGACCGCAAAGGGGGGAAGCGCCGAGACGATAGCGATGTGAGTGATGTCCTTCGCCATTTCATCCAAGAGGTCCGCGCGGGGCGCAAAAGACAGGTATCGAGCGTCGCATCCTGACCGTTCGAGCAGTTGCCCGATCATCATGGCTACAAGTTCATCTGCTTCGTCTCCCGCCGGGATACAAACAAAGCGCACTCCTGACAGTGTGGCGTCGTCTCGATGAGTTCCGTTCAGTCCACCCGGGTCGAACGTGAGCGGCTCATTGTCGTTAGGGGACCGCTCCCCTAATTCTTCAATCAATTCCCTAACACTCTGGCTGACAAAATTGGCTGTATCTGCTCCGAGCGAATTCAGGTGACGGTCCCGTTCCGCCAGTGCGAGGGCTGGGATAAGAACCGAATCGTAGAAACTCCAAAGCGGTTTCTCTTTTAAATAAATTTCGGCGACGTGTCTTGCCTCGTCTTGATCCAGCGCAAGAAGTCGCTGGTAAAACTGGGCTTCCAGGGGCAGCCCCGGCTCGTCGCCGAGGAGAACATCAAGGAAACTCAATTGTGGCACGTACAGGCCCACCAAAAAAATGCATACCGTGAGCGGCGTCGACAAAATCAGACCCACCGGGCCCCACAGGATCGTCCAGAACACAGCGGCCACGAGAATGGCGAGCGATGAAATCCCGGTGTGGGCGCCGTATAACCAAGGCTCGACAAGATTCCCAGTGATGAGCTCCAAGACGACAAAGAGACCGAAGATGAGCGCGGCTTGATGCCAACCTGGAAACAGTGCCAATGCCAAGGCCACTGGGAACGCGGCGGCGATTGGTACACCCGCGTACGGAACGAAGCGCAATAATCCACCCAAAACACCCCAAAGCAGGGCGTGAGGTATGCCCATCCAGTAAGTCCCGCCTCCGACGATCAGTCCGTAAATCGCGTTCACCAGGAACTGCAACAACAGATAGCGGCTTAAGCGCCGGGAGGCATCGTCCAAAGCTCGAGTCACGACATTCATTTGGCTCGGGCCGGCGAGCCGAATGACCCGATTCCGCAGATCCTCGCGCTTGACCAGCATGAACGGCGTAAAGACGATGACCATTACACACGTCTCGATCAAACCTGTCAGTGGCCCCAGCATCGTTCGCAGGTACTGGGGCGCGCTCGAAGGAGGCTGGGTCACTTCGACGGGAATAGGACGGCCGCCCGAAGCTTTTCCGGCTTTCTTGTCCACTGCCGACTCTGACGCCGCGGATAATTCATTGCTGAGCTCAGTGACCGTGTTCGTGGCATTCCTCAATCGGCTACCGTGAGAAGCGCCAAGCGATTGGATCCTGTCATGGATGTTAGCTTTGTAACTCGGAAACTGGTCAACGATGTTCAGGAGTTGGCCAGTTACTATCCAACCCACGGTGCCCACCAAGGCAAAAGCGAGCACCAGCACCACCGCAACCGCGGATAACCGGCCACAACGGCATTTTTCCAGCCACCCCACAACTGGCGCAAGTAGAAACGCCAAGACCGTCGCCAAAGCAAGAGGAATCAGAGCTTGCCGGCCAAAGTACAGACCGACGATGACAACCACGGCAGCGATGAGCGTTAATAATCTGGAGGAATCTGAGGTTGGGTTTGGTCGGATCAAGAAGTCGACCTGCTGTAATTGGGCACACGGCTTTGCAGTTTCGGACGCTTGGGTTCCGAGATTTTCCAAAGTGATGCCAGCGCTTTCGCCGCATTATCCAACGCGCGCTTTTGAAGAGTGACTGCGTCGACGTGCAGGGGCAGCGAACTAGGACGCTGCCGTTTTGTTTGCGATCCCGTCTTTGCGGAATCCTCGCATAGCACTGCGAGCGACTGGTCAAAAATGCTTTTCAAATGATTGGTGGAGTTGGATTCTTCAGTCGCTGTCATTGCAATACTCATGATTCGGCCGCCTTGTCTTCGAGCACATTAGAAGGTGGCGCCCTGACTCGCAATACAGTCGATCATCGATCAGAGGGATTGCTTGCGTGGTAGCAGCGGAATCGAACCCACAGTAGGCAGGAACAAAGAATAGGAACAAAGAAATGGAGCCTGACAAACTCCCCAAAACAATTCAGGGTGACCCGAACCTTTCTCAGGTCACCCAAGAACGATAGGCGATCGTGGTCTGAGCCGTTACTGTGCGACCTAGGCGGCCGACCTGGTTCCTCTCCGGGAAGACTTCACAGTCCGCTTTCCGGATTGGACCGATTCCTGCGGGACTTCGATGTTAAGTTCTTCCGCGATATCGCTCAGCGCCTCGTCGGCTTCCTTTTCTTCTTGAAGGGTCTGCGAGAGAACAGTTGCGGCGTCTTCTTCTCCTAGTCTCGTCGCGTATGCACGTACGCAACCATATCCCGCAATTTCATAATGCTCGACACGTTGTGCAGCGGCGATGAGAGCGGCATCTTTGATGCCATCGTGCATATCCTGTTTGATGACTTCGCCGCCTTCTTCGACTAGACCTTCCATATGCCTTGCATGTCTTTCCCTTGGCCTTTTCGCCCATCTGCTCGAAGATGGTCTCAATACGTTGGGCATGTTGCCTGGTTTGTCCCAGATGGTCCTCAAAAGCGGCCTTTAACTGTTCCGACGAAGCCGCCCTCGCCATTTTCGGTAGCGCTTTGATCAGTTGCTGTTCGGCGTTGTAGAGGTCTTTGAGTTGTTCCACATAAAGGGCGCGCAAGGATTCAAGTTTCATTTGGAGCCTGCAAAGATTGATAACGCGCCATTCTCTTCTCTCCGTTTCTGCGGGGAACGCGAGGAGCAGGAGTCGATCTTAGACTGGCCCCTGCCCGGTAGGGGGGCACGCTGCAAGAATGAATTGCATCTGTTGGAGCATAGACACGTCCGTGGGTGCGGAAAATCCGTCCGACTGTGTACTTTATTTGCAGTTTCCCTGTAGAGCTTTGGATCGTCATTTCCCATGCACCTTCACAAGACAGAGATCGGCCAGACTCAGATCCACCGGACAGTGATCGACCGATGGAGGAGTTGCGTTGTCGTCAGGCGTCGGTCATTGTTTCGGTTTCGGTGGCAGTTTCGGCGTTCGAAACTCATGGGTCCAACTACGGCATGTCCCTGGACGATCTAAGGTTTTGACGGGATGGATCGGTATGACGGTCCCAAGCTACAAGTAAGACTCGACCAAAGAATATTCCCGGTGCTCAGAGTGGGCACAGAATTGAGGTTGATCAATGAACTCGAAGAAATGTCTCTTGGCGCTGACCATGATGGCTTTGGTGTTCGCCAGCTTGACCTGGGCCGCGGACGACAAAGATGAAGCCGATATCAACAAGCGAATCGATGGCGCGGCTAACGTTCTGAACGAAATCATGGCGACTCCTGACAAAGCAATCCCCGACAGCATCATGAGCGATGCTAGGTGCATTGCAGTCGTGCCTTCAATGATCAAGATCGCGATCGGCATTGGCGGGAACCATGGCAAGGGCGTAGCCACGTGCAGGACGCCAAACGGATGGAGCGCTCCTGCTCCGATCTCGATCACCGGCGGCAGCTGGGGCCTTCAACTCGGCGGCCAGGCGGTCGATCTAGTCATGGTGGTTACAAATGATCAGGGGATGCAGCATCTGCTCTCCAGCAAATTCAAGCTTGGAGCGGACGCTTCCGCTGCGGCGGGTCCGGTGGGACGTGATGCCACTGCTGCTACCGACGTAAAGATGAGAGCAGAAGTGCTGACCTATTCGCGAACCCGAGGTCTTTTCGCGGGCATCGATTTGTCGGGGGCGGTTATAAACCAGGATCAGGATTCCACCCGACTTCTCTACGGGAAAATGGCACCGTTCGAGACGATTCTGAACGGCAAGGTTGCGCCTCCGAATGGAAGCGACTCCTTCCTGGCGGCGGTCAGGAAATATTCTTCCCAGTCCAAAGACCAAGCTGCAAAATGACCAGGGAACGGTATTCGTCAAGCATGAAACGGCCGGGCCACATGGGCTCGGCCTTTTTATTCTTGGGCATTGGACGAAGAGCCTTCAAACCATCTCGATACATTAGCCAAACGCTTTCGCATACATAACCAAATGCCCAGAGGTACAGACTTGAACCGATGTTGAACTCGCAGATAAGCCGATAGCTTGATTGGTGTGACCCAGACCGGCAGTCTCGACTGGCACAGAACCCGGGTCCAGCAGGGTCATGATCCTTTGCGCGACCCGGATGAATTGAATGAGCACCGGCTTCGTGCGCCCGGTGACTTCCATTGAAAAGGAGCGAACAACATGTACACCATTCTGCTGATCATCCTGGTTCTGATGCTAATCGGCGCCTTACCGACGTGGCCGTACAGTTCCAGTTGGGGATACTACCCAAGCGGCGGTTTAGGCTTGATCTTGATCATTGTGCTTGTGCTGGTCTTGGTGGGCCGCGTATAGCGGCTATGGGATCTGAGGAAGGGAGGCCCCCCCGCAAAATTAGAGTCCGCGGCACTTGCGCGAAAACGGATGTCGGCGATGGAATAGACCCTCAAAGAGCGCAACGGGTCACGATGTCGCCTTATTTTGGGCCAAGCCAGAATTTGTTGAAAGCGGGGGTTTGCATTCCGTGCTCGCGAGGACGCGCAGCCCCCGCAGCGCATCGTCCATTGCGCGACGTTCCTCCTCGGAACTGGAATCATTCCGGCTCAGCTCTACGATTCGTTGCTGAATAGCCTTTTCCGCCTCGTCGATTCGCCGCCGCAATTCGTCAGGGCGAAGTTCGAGCAGAGCAGCTTGATATAGCTCTTGCCAACCAACGTTCATGGTCATGGCATGCCTGCCTTCCTCAGCGCTTTTAACGCTACATTCCCCGCTAAAAGCGGTGCAACGATTCCATTTGTAAAAACTAAAGGAAAAGACAAACAGAAAACCAACGCTCTGGGTCGTTCGCTACGAAGCCATAACATATAATAAAAGTATCCATAATGCAACCACAGAAAACTTCTTGACAATGTCGATTGAAAATAATAAAACCGATCTATAAACGTCACGTTAGTATGAGGAACGTATGGCTAAGGAAACCCGTGGTAAGGCGCTGAAGAATCCTGCGAAATATGAGCGCGTCATTTTGGCCGACATCCGCCGGAATCGGCGCGGCAAGCACCACGACCTGGTAGCGGGGATTTTTCAGGATCTGGAATCCTTGCCCAAGGGCTCAGCCATCAAAATTCCACTGGCGGAGGTAGATGGGACTACCCTGGCGAACCTGCGATCCGCCGTCCATCGCGCGTCGGTCTCAAGAGGCCTGGGGGTCGAAACTTTGTCAGACGAGGAAAATTTCTATATTTGGAAAGGTCCAAAATAGGCCGGTCGGAGTAACGCTCTGCGGGTAGCGATTCGATGATCATCGCTACCGCCTGAAGTTCGTTCGGGGTCTACAGCATTCCCGGTAAGAGCGAAAAGGAATTCCGGTATTCGTGCGGAATGCCGCACAGGATGAGGCAGAATTGGACTCTAAAGTGGGCACGGCAAAGTGTAGAAAGCAGTCGATTCCCGCCCGCAGGCGAAGAACAGTTCGTGGCGGCAACACGAAAACAAGAAGGTCGATCCGGGAGACAACGAGATGAGTATCGCTAGTATTCCGCGCCAGAATGATGTACCCGTCGCGCATTGGAGCGAGGCCGGTCCTCACGCCCATACGGTGCAGTTCTATGGCAAGGATATATCTCTGGTGAAGGAACTGAGCTGCTTCATCGGCGCTGCCCTCATGGCTGGTGATGCCGCTGTCGTCATCGCCACAAAGGCGCACCGCGACGGGCTGACCGAGCGACTGCAGTCGTTGGGTTTCGATACGGCCATAGCTTTCGAACAGGCGCGTTACGTTCCCTTGGACGCGGCTGAGACTCTAGAAAAGTTCATGCGGGATGGCATGCCCGACGCTGCCCTCTTTAATGAGGTAATCGGCAGCGTCCTCGGACAAGCCGTGGCGGCCGCCGAAGGAAAGACTCCCCGCGTAGCCGCATTCGGGGAAATGGTCGCTCTATTGTGGACGGAGGGAAATGCTGAGGAGGCACTCCGGCTGGAAGAACTCTGGAATGAATTAGCCCGGACGTATCCCTTTTACCTCCGTTGTGCCTACCCCATGAGCGGCTTCCAGCGCGAAGATCACGGTGCCTCATTTCAGAAGATCTGCGATGCACACTCCCATGTGTTTCCAGTTGAGACTTACACTGCGCTGCTCAGTGAAGGGCAGCGACTTCGCACCGTCACCCAGCTGCAGCAAAAGGCCCAGGCGCTCGAAAACGAGATGGCGGAGCGCAAGCAGGTTGAGGAAGCGCTGCGACGCACCCAGGCCGAACTGGAATCCCTGGTGGAGCAGCGCACGGCCGCGCTAAGACAGCTCTCGTCACGGTTGCTCCGTTTGCAGGACACTGAGCGCCGCCGAATTGCCCGCGAGCTGCACGACAGCCTGGGGCAGTGTTTGGTCGGTTTGAAACTCAACGTGGACATGTTGCGACAATCGCCGGGACGCGAAGAATTGTGGTCGGAAGCGGAACGGTTAATGCAGCAATCCATTGCTGAAGTCCGAACCCTCTCGTATCTTCTCTATCCACCCACCATGGACGCGGGCGGAATTGCTTCCGCCGCTCGTTGGTATGTGGGGGGTTTTGGCCAGCGGAGTGGACTCAAAGTGACTCTGGATGCGCCGAAAGATCTGGGTCGCTTACCGGAGGCCATCGAACTCGCGCTGTTCCGCGCGCTCCAGGAGGCTTTGACGAATGTGCATCGGCATTCTGGCGCTTCGGAGGCGCATGTCTCGATCTCGGAAGATGCCGAGCAGGTCGTCTTAGAGGTAAAAGATAACGGACATGGAATACCGGCAAAGCTGCTAAGCCACTTTTGCGCGACGGGCGCTGGGATGGGCGTTGGGCTCGCGGGGATCCGCGAGCGAGCGTGGGAGCTGGGGGGAAAGCTGAAGGTTGAATCGGATGGCAGTGGCACGTTGGTGCGGGTCACCATACCCGTCACGCCGATGGTTCAAAGTGAAACCGAACATAATTCGGCGGGTGGACCGTAGGCCGTGGAATCGTGTGACTACATCATGGTGCGGAGGTGCCCGGCAGCAAATGGCGCCCCGCGAATCGTCCAGACTCGGCGCTCCGCGGAACTAGAGAAACGGTATGCCAGTTCGCATTTTGGTGGTAGACGACCATCCAATCGTGAGGCACGGGTTAAGGACTCTGCTTGGAGGTCGGCCCGAGTGGGAGATTGTGGATGAAGCGGAAGATGGCATTGAAGCCGTGGAGAAAGCCGATCGCCTGAAGCCAGATGTCGTCGTACTCGATGTGAGCATGCCAAGAATGGATGGCCTCGAAGCTTGCCGGCGGATCCGGAAGAGTGTGCCGAAATCTGAAGTCCTGATCGTCACGCAACATGATTCTCCGCAAATGATGCGTGAGGCGCTCGGTGCGGGCGCCAGAGGTTACATTGTTAAGTCCGATGCGGCTAGGGATTTACTGGCGGCGCTCGAGGCAGTGAGTCAGCACAGGCCTTTTATCGCTCAGAACCGTGGGCAGGTTAATGATTCTGAGTAAACGGACGCACGATTTTCACTTAGGGCGAAACCTTAGCGATTGTGGCGTATCTCACGGAGGTGAGCAATGAAGCTTCGGATCTTGATAGCAGACGATCACGAGGTCGTTCGTCGTGGGCTGTGTACGCTTCTTCAAACCCATGAGGGTTGGGAAGTCTGCGGCGAGGCCAAAGACGGACGCGAGGCCGTAGAAAAGGCAAAGTTGGTCAGACCTGACGTGGTGATTTTGGATGTCGGCATGCCCAATCTCAACGGTTTGGCCGCAACCCGGCAATTAATACAACAGAACCCCCAGCAGAAGGTCATAGTTCTGACGATCACGGATTCAGACCAGGTAATCCGGGAGGCTCTTGACGCCGGTGCTCGCGGCTTCGTGTTGAAATCGGACGCCGCCCGGGATCTCATATCGGCTGTCGAAGCGCTGCAACAGAACCGCATGTTCTTCACCCCTCGGGTGAACGATATGGTGCTGGCAGGCTTTCTCGACAAGGGCCATAACGGGTCAAATGGTGACTCGAACTCGCCGACATTGACGCCGCGCGAGCGCGAAGTGATTCAGCTTCTGGCCGAGGGGAAAAGTTCGAAGGAAGTAGCCTGTCTTCTAAACCTCAGCACCAAAACCGCGGAGACACACCGCAGCAATATCATGCGCAAACTCGACATTCACTCGATCCGAGATCTGGTGGTCTACGCGGTCAAGAACGATATTATTCAGGTACAGGTATCATCGCCTGCGACCCAATCGACCCCAGGTTCCGCGGCGTAGAGTTTGAGCGCCTTTTCTGGGCTGCGACCGCGCAGTCTCCGTCCGCATGCACTGGCGTGACTACCGCAAAGGAAAAAAGGGGAGCCATTCGGCTCCCCTGCGAGAGGCATTTACCGGGGAAGGTCTAGCTTGCCTTGCGCTTCTCCTCAACATCACGTTGGCGCTCACTCTCGGATCCGCGGGCGACATGGGAATTCCACTCGTCAACCTGCTTTTTAGCTTCCTCGCGAGCGACTCCGTATCTTTCTTGGATTTTGCCGATCAACTGATCGGACTGACCGTCGATAACATCGAGATCGTCATCCGTCAATTTCCCCCAACGCTCCTTTACCGATCCTTTCATCTGTTTCCATTTGCCCTTCAGTTGGTCTGAGTTCATTTTTTTGCTCCTTGTCTGCTCGATTGAGTTCCAGCCAGATTCACGCGCAACCGCCGAAAGGAATGTTCCCCCGCGCCGGACGCTATCGCGCCGGCGCTGCTCTTCGGCATCTCTTTTGGACGGGCTAACTTGCCCGACGCAGATCGCGATCAATTTTTGCATCGTCGGAACTCGCCTCACTGGTCGACGAGATATCCTGAGCGCCGGTCGCCTCCAGGATTTGCTTGGCCCGTTTTTTCCAGTCGGAGTCCTCGCAATGGATCGAGATCAGGATCCCTCCGTCTTTGACACGGCCTTCGTAGCGCTTCGCTTCGTATTCCGGGATGCCCATGCCTACAAGCGCTCCGGCGACGCCGCCGACCGCACCTCCTACTCCGGCTCCAGCGAGCGTGGCCATGATCGGGCCGGCGGCGATAAATGGACCCAGTCCGGGAATTGCGAGGGCGCCCACTCCCATCAGCCAGCCCATGGCCCCGCCGAGGACAATTCCAGTGCCGGCACCTGCCGTGGCTCCTTCCGGAGCCTTGGTGCCTTTCTCATGTGCGAAATCCTTCGATCCCGCGCTCTGCGGGAAGAGCACGGAAATGTCCCGGTTGCTGAAACCGGCTGCCTTTAAGCCGTCGACACCGTTTTCGACGCTGGCATAATTGGGGTAAATGCCAAATACTGCTGTGTGTTTTCCTGCCATGACGAGCCTCCTTATACCTCGATATCTTCGTAGATTGTTTACTGCTTCGGTTTGACTTCCAGTTCGCTGGTCACCTTGCCATCACCCACGATTTCAGTCGCTTTCGCCTCAATGGCTCGCTTCTCTTCGTCTGAACGCACCGGCCCCTTCAACGTCACCTGGCCGTTTTGCGTGATGACCTTCACGTTATGCGCATAGGACGACAGAGACTTATCCTTAATGATCGCCTGCCGAACCTGCTGCGTGATGTCGCGGTCAGACGGGTTGTTTTTTTGCTGGTCTGCGGTCGGTTCGTTTGGATACCGGTCCCGCTGATTGACTGTGGTGTTGTCAGCTGGCGTGGAACCTTCCTGGCCGCTCGACTGCGCAAACAGACTCCCCGAACCCAACAGAGAGCTGAATATCAGAAATGTCCACATTTTCCTCATGACGTTCATTTTCCTCATGACGTTCATTGCGGTGCTCCTTATCGATGATCTGGTTTCGCCGAAGAGGTTCGTACAAATAATTCGACCGGTGGAGTGCTCGCAGGCCACACCGCGACCCCTCGTCGAAATCCCAGCTTTCCTTGTTTTAACCCAACGTTCTCATCCACAAGTTAAGCTGTCATACGACCGTTTTCCAATCCAGTGGAAGCCGTAGTCGAATCGTCGAATGTCTGTAGCGAGCAGTCGAATTGCCGAATGTCTGTTCCGACTTGCCCAAGAAATGACAGGCGCGCGGAAGGTCTATTGCAACACCGCCGCTGCACTCGAAATCGCCGCCACCACAACCATGCCTAAGGCCACCACGATCGCGACGCCGCTTCCCAGCAGGAGGATTTCGCTGAACAGGTCAGCTTTCATTAGTTCGTCTTTGCGCATACGTTCTCCTTTGCTCCCTTAGGTGCCAAGAACCGGCAAGGGAAACGGGACTACCAACAATATGATGCACATGTACGGCATTCACCGTATGCGCGAGAAAACTGTCATGCGGTATTCTTCGGCTGTCTTAGGGTCTTTACCGAGCCGGTTTGCAGCCGATCTCAGCGTTGTTTCTAAGGAAGGGATGTGTATGCTCTGGACGATATTTGTAATCCTGCTCATCTTGTGGTTCCTGGGGATGGTCAGCTCTTACACACTGGCTGGCTATATCCACATCTTGCTGCTCATCGCCGTGGTTGTCCTGGTAATAAACTTAGTAACAGGACGGCGAGGTGCAATCTGAGGGGCAATCTGAAGTGAGCCCCATAGAAATCCTGCGTGATTAATTTCTGGGGCCGCCTTTGGAGTTCTTGCTCTCGTCCTGGTGGCCGAAATCGGAGCCGAAGTGTGGTTCTGATTTGATCCCGGTAACCTTGACCGGAAGTTCAGTGCCAGCACCATTCTTGCTGAAAAATGGGTCCGCTGGTTTCAGCAGTATCGACTTCCACCCCGTTACTGTGTGCGAAAGTTTCGCGTCCAGGCGCGCCTTGCCGTGAAAATCGATTTGGTTTCCATCCAGGCTGTATGTGCCGGTTAGATTCACTTGGGTGCCAGGAACCCGGAACTCCAGCTGCGAAAAAGAAATGAGCCCATTGTCGAGACCGAATGTACCTTTCAGATCGGACTGTACGTTGTCGGGAATGTTGTCCTGAGCTAACTTGGGCTTGCCTTGGCTTCTCATACTGAGCGCGTCAATCTTTCCCTGTATCTTTTCGTTCGTGAAGTGCGCCCCTAACACCTGAAAATTGCCTGCCAGCCTCAAGCGTTTGGCAAAGTCGGACTCGCCAGGGGGAAAGTCAAACTTCGTCTTCAAGCGAACGACACCAGTCATGATCGGGGGGTCCGTCCGTACCGCCAGCTTCAGCAGATCTTCGATCCGCCCCTTTTCAATCATCACGTCCAACTCCACGCGATGCCCTTCGGGATCTTTGGTCCGCATCACCGAGCCGTGCGCCACGAGCGACGAATTCAGAATTCTTGCTTTTACCGGTTGAAGGTATGTGTCGCCAGTAGTTCCGTCCACAATGGCGTGAAACTCCGTGTGTAGGGCCACCGTCCGCATGGCGGTCGCAACCCGAAAATCTGGAGTATCGGTTTTGCCGTCCACGACAATGTTGTCGAGAGTACCGCCATATTCTCCGGTGGACGACAGTATCCCC
>Ga0210402_10000101_pt1 | contig 94471 bp, 83 predicted proteins | sample IncBWC7MmetaG_FD_161055 | JGI IMG/M metagenome (GOLD analysis project Ga0210402, IMG submission 161055) | Forest soil microbial communities from Barre Woods Harvard Forest LTER site, Petersham, Massachusetts, United States - Inc-BW-C-7-M | ecosystem: Environmental > Terrestrial > Soil >...
GTTCGTGAAGTCCACTAAGTGAGCTCGCGGAGTCCACTACTGGACGTGCCAAGTCCACCAGTAAGCTCGTGGAATCCACTCACGGACTCTTCGAGCCGCTCTGTGCCATCGCCTGGAGTCTCGCGATAAAGTTCCCCCGTGCGCCTGCTCTACCTCGGACCGCCGGATTTCGCGCCGCTTTCGATGCTGCACGAGTACGCCACCGACGGCGACGCCGAGATCGTGCTCGTCCACCCGCGCGCCGGAGCGCGGCTTCGCGAAGTCTGGCCGCGGATTCCGAGCGTGAAGTGGGTGCATGCGCTCTCCGCGGGCGTGGAGAACCTCCTCTTCCCGGAGCTCGACGTCCCGGTGACGAACGGCCGGGGGATCTTCGCGCCCGCGCTGGCGGAATGGGTCCTGGCCGCGATCCTCCACTTCGCCAAAGACATTCCGCGGCTGATGCGGGTGCGGCAATGGGAGCCGTTTAACGTCCAGCGCATCGAAGGGCAAACGGTCGGCATCGTCGGCTACGGATCGATCGGCCGGGCGGTGGCGGCGCGATGCACCGGCATGCGCGTGATCCCGTTCTCGCGCCGGCAAGGCTCGCTCGACGAGGTGCTCACCGAGTCCGACTACGTCGTCGTCTGCGCGCCACTCACCGGATCGACGCGCGGACTGGTCGATCCGCGGCGGATGAAGCCGGGCTCAGTGCTGATCAACGTCGGCCGTGGCGCCGTCGTTGATGAAGAAGCGCTCCTCGCCGCGCTGGCGTCGCATCACCTCAAAGGCGCCGCGCTCGACGTCTTCACCGACGAGCCCCTCCCACCCGACCACCCGCTGTGGGCACTCGAAAACGTGCTGCTCTCGCCGCATTGCGCCGACCACACCGACGATTCGCACGAGCTGGCCATGAGGTGCTTCCTCGAGAACCTCGCCCGTTTCGAGCTGGAGGAGGCGTTGCTGAACGTGGTGGACAAGAGTGCGGGCTATTGACCCGCTGACGCCAACGCATCGGCTGCGCCGCCGCGCTCCGAAATAGTACGATCGGGCGTGGGTCGCGGCGTGCGGAGTACTCGCTACCGGCGAATCAACTTATACGCACCGACACGCGCGACGCTGTGTCGTCGGAGATTTCGGGAGCCTCGTTCAGCAATTTTCGGATCGCGGTCACGAAGGAGTCCGAACCTGCGCTCATCAGACGATGAAACTGTCGGCGGCGGCGCGGGCTGACCGCCACTCTGATCGTAACGAGCAGGATGCCGCCCACAACGGAGCTCAACGCTCCGACAGACACGGAAAGGAAAAAGTCAATCAAGTTCCTAGTTATACCCATGACGGTGAGTCCTTACCTTATCACTTGCAGCACTGGAACCTAATGCCAAGTAGCAACGTAAACCAAGCTTCCAAGAAGTGCGCCACCGATCATCAGAGCAACAATGGCGTGACCATCATGTTTGTGTTCAGCTCCGCGCAACGATCCGACAATTCCACCCGCGACGAATATGCCTGCAAGCATGTATGCAAAACCCCAACATACTGCGAACTCCTTCCCACCGAAGAGCCTTGCTGCCGATTCGCTGAGGAACACCGCTGGGGCGGCACCGAGCGATAGTACGCAGGAATCCCATCCCAGGTTAACCAGCCATCCGGCCAGACCCCGTCGTACGTGCCGATCCATGACGCCGAGCGCGAGGATTGCCAGGAGCGGCAATACGATATGTTCCCATAGCAACATGCGTTGTGGAATTGCGGAAGTGTAACATCGCCAACGTTTTCGTTGCCATCACCCCAACCGTTCCCGGCATCCTTTCAGAATACGATGCGCTTTGTGTCTGAGGAGCACCCCCACCCAGTCAACCTCGCCGCCCGCGGCGCCGCATCGCCGAAGGCGCGCGATGAACAGACGCGTTCCGAACCGATCGCGTTTGAACACGACCGCCCCGTGCGAACGCGCATCGAGCACAGCGACCGCATCCAGACGCTGAACGTTGATGCGGAGATCCTGGCGTCGGAGCTGCGGCGTGCGGTCAAAGGCGAAGTCCGCTTCGACGATGGCGCGCGCGCCCTCTACGCCACCGACGCCTCCAACTATCGCCAGGTTCCGATCGGCATCGTTGTTCCGCGCGATGCGGATGACGTCATCGCCACCGTGGCGCTGGCACGCAAGCATGGGGCGCCGATCCTGGCGCGGGGCGGGGGGACGTCGCTGGCGGGGCAGTGCTGCAACGTGGCGGTGGTCCTCGACTTCTCGAAGTACATGCATGGCATCCGCGAGCTGAACGCCGAGGGGAAGTATGCGTGGATCGAGCCGGGGATCATCCTCGATGACCTTCGCAACGCGGCGGAGACGCACACGCTCACCTTCGGGCCCGACCCGGCCACCCACACACACTGCACGCTCGGAGGAATGATCGGCAACAACTCCTGTGGCGTGCACGGGCTCATGGCCGGGAAGACCGTGGACAACATCGATGAGCTGGAGATACTCACCTACGACGGCGTGCGGATGCGCGTCGGACCGACGAGCGAAGACGAGTTGGAACGCATCATCGCCGAGGGGGGGAGAAGGGGCGAGATCTACGCGGGGATGAAGCGGATACGCGATACCTACGGCGATCTCATTCGCGCGAAGTATCCGAAGATCCCGCGGCGCGTCTCCGGCTACAACCTCGACGCGCTTCTCCCCGAGAACGGCTTCAACGTCGCCCAGGCGCTGGTCGGGAGCGAGTGCACCTGCGTGGTGGTGCTCGAGGCGAAGTGCCGGCTGGTCTACTCGCCGCCGTCGCGCACGCTGGTGGTCCTCGGATACGACGACATCTACCTCGCCGCGGACGACGTGCCGCGCCTGCTCGAATTCAAACCGATCGGCATGGAAGGGATCGACGACCGCCTCATCGCCGACATGAAAGCGAAAGGGCTGCACGTCGACAAGATCGATCTGCTACCAGCAGGCAAAGGCTGGCTGCTGGTCGAATTCGGCGGCGAGACGAAGGAAGCGTCGGACGGCTACGCGCGGACGTTGATCGCCTCGCTGGCGGCGTCGCCGTTCAAACCATCGCACCGCCTCTACGATGACAAGAACGAAGCGAAGATGATCTGGGCGATCCGCGAGTCGGGCCTCGGCGCGACGGCGTTCGTCCCCGGCAAGGGCCACTCATGGGAAGGGTGGGAGGACTCGGCCGTCGATCCGAAGCACCTCGGCAAGTACCTCCGCGAGCTGCGGGCGCTCCTCGATCGGTATGGATATATCGGATCGCTCTACGGCCATTTCGGCCAGGCCTGCGTTCATACGCGCAACGACTTCGATCTCGAGACCGAGCCGGGCATCGCCAAGTTTCGTTCTTATATCGACGAAGCCGCGGACCTCTGCATCAAGTACAACGGCTCGCTCTCCGGCGAGCATGGCGACGGCCAGTCGCGCGCGGCGTTGCTGCCGAAGATGTTCGGCCAGGAGCTGGTGCAGGCGTTCAACCAGTTCAAATCGCTCTGGGATCCGGAGTGGAAGATGAATCCCGGCAAGGTGGTGATGCCGTATCACCCGACCGAGAACCTCCGGCTCGGCAGCGGCTTTCATCCCTGGTCGCCGGAGACGCACTTCCAGTTTCCGCAGGACGATGGCCGCATCGACCGCGCCGCCCTGCGCTGCGTCGGCGTCGGCAAATGCCGGCGGCTCGACGGCGGGACGATGTGTCCGAGCTTCATGGTCACGCGCGAAGAGGAGCATTCCACGCGCGGCCGGGCCCGCCTGCTCTTCGAAATGTTTGAAGGGAAAACGATCCCGGCGAGCTGGAACAACGAGGTGGTCAAGGACTCGCTCGATCTCTGCCTGGCCTGCAAAGGATGCAAGGGCGACTGCCCCGTCAACGTCGACATGGCTACGTATAAGGCGGAGTTCCTCTCGCACTACTACGAGAAAAAGCTGCGTCCGCCGGCGGCCTACGCGATGGGCTGGATCTACTGGTGGGCGGGCGTCGCGCAACTGGCTCCCGACCTGGCGAACGCGGTGATGTCGCTGCCGATATTGAAGACGCTCGGCGGCGTTGCCCCGGAACGGCAGATGCCGAAGTTCGCGAAGACGACGTTCGTCGAACAGTTCAGGAAACGTAGGTCGGACTCTCAGTCTGACGGTCGGACTAGAGAGTCCGACCCACGTAAGAAGGTCCTCCTTTGGCCCGACACCTTCAACAACCACTTCCACCCCGGCACCGCCAATGCGGCGACCGAGGTGCTGGAGGCGGCAGGATACGAAGTGATCATCCCGCGCAAACGCCTCTGCTGCGGGCGTCCTCTCTACGACTGGGGCTTCCTCGGCATGGCCAAGAGCCTGTTGCGCGAGACGATGGATGCGCTGCGGCCCGAGCTCGACGAAGGGATCCCCATCGTCGGACTCGAACCGAGCTGCGTCTCGGTCTTCCGCGACGAGCTGCCGAATCTCTTCCCAGCCGACGAAACCGCGACGCGTTTGTCGAAAGCGGTGAAGACGCTGCCGGAGTTTCTGATCGGCGAAGGGGTCGAACTGCCGAAGCTGCGCGGCAAAGCGCTCGTCCAGGCGCACTGCCATCACAAAGCGGTCCTGCACTTCGACGACGAAGAGCAGGTGCTGAAGAAGGTCGGACTCGACGTCGACCATCCCGACTCCGGCTGCTGCGGCATGGCCGGCGCTTTCGGATTCGAGCGCGATAAGTACGAGATGTCGATGCGCATCGGCGAGCGCGCCCTGCTTCCGGCAGTGCGCGAAGCCTCGCGCGACACGATCATCATCGCCGACGGTTTCAGTTGCCGCGAACAGATCGCGCAATCGACCGGCCGCGAAGCGCTGCACGTCGCACAGGTGCTGCACCTGGCCATGCTGGAAGGTACCGCGGGCGATCTTCCGGAGCGGTCCTATGTGGAACAGCCGCCGACTTTGGATGTTCGAAAGCTGACATGGAAAGCGGCCGGGATCGCAGGGGGCATCGCGATGCTGGCGGGGGGCGTGGCGCTGTTGCGGAGATGGCGGAGGCGGTAGACGCGCGATGCGTTCACAGTTGAGGATTGAAATTACTCGCCGTGCCTGCGGCCAGACGACGGGAACCAATGTGGCACAGACACTCTTGTCTGTGCATGACCCGAAGCCGTCGCGGATGAGGGCTTGCAATCCTCAGTCTTTGCAAGCCCCGGCACAGACAAGAGTGTCTGTGCCACATTTACCTCCCGATTGGCTCATCTGCTGTGTTTAGCTCCATGCCTCCCTACCCCCCCATCGCCGACTACGCGGCCATCGGCTGCACGCGTTCTGTCGCGCTGATCTCCCGCGGCGGGTCGATCGACTGGCTGTGCTGGCCGCGGTTCGATTCCGCCTCGGTCTTCGGGCGCATTCTCGATGCGGAGAAAGGGGGCTTCTTCGCCATCAGGCCGTCCGTCGAGCACGAAGCAAAGCGGCGCTACCTTGAGGGGACGAACGTCATCGAGACGACCTTCACGACCAGGAGCGGCGTGGCGCGAATGCTCGATCTGATGCCGGTCTTCACCGAGGAGGAGAAGCAGAAGCAACTCTCGCCCTTCCGGCAACTGCTTCGGCGCATCGAGGTCATCGAGGGAGGGGTTCCGATCGAGATCGCCTATGCACCGCGGCCGGACTACGGACGCGTCACACCGCGGCTGGAGGTGCGCAAGGACTCCATCTATTGCTCCTGGGGAGCGCGCGTGTTGAACCTCCGGAGCGACGCACGGTTCAATATCGACGAAGGCACGGCGACCTCGCGAGTCACGCTCCACGCCGGCCAGTCGCGCACATTCGCCCTCGGCTTCGACGACCAGACGCCGGCAGTTCTTCCCAGCCTCGATGCGGCATCGGAGATCGAACGAACGATTTCCTTCTGGCGCACCTGGTCGTCACAACTGACGTACGACGGACCGTATCGCGACCTCGTCCTCCGCTCCGTGCTCGTGCTCAAGCTGCTGACCTACGCCCCGACCGGCGCCATCATCGCCGCGCCGACGACCTCCCTCCCCGAATTCATCGGCGGCGTGCGCAACTGGGACTATCGCTACTGCTGGCTGCGCGATGCCTCCTGGACCGTCTCGGCGCTCTACGACTGCGGTTTCTCCAACGAAGGGGCGGCCTTTCTCGACTGGCTTCTTTACTCGACGCGCCTCACTCATCCGCATCTGCAGATGCTCTACGACGTCTTCGGCGAAGCGCAGGTGCCGGAGAAGACCCTTGACCACCTCGACGGCTACCGCGGCTCGCGCCCGGTGCGCATCGGCAACGACGCCCGCTCCCAATTTCAACTCGACGTCTACGGCGAAGTCCTCGGCGCGGTCGAAGAAGCCACGCGCCGCGGCGAGAAACTCGGCCGCGACGTGCAGCATCTCCTCCGCCGCCTCACCGAGATCGTCTGCGAGCGCTGGCGGGAACCGGATGCCGGCATCTGGGAGAAGCGCGGCGATCCCCGCCAGCACGTCCACGGAAAAGTGATGGCCTGGTCCGCGCTCGACAGCGCGCAACGCATTGCCAGCCGCGGTCACATGAAGATCGACGAGGCCCGCGTGGAGAAGGCGAAAGCGGACATCAAGGAGGCGGTGCTGAGGCACGGCTTCGATGAAAAGCGGAACACCTTCACCGGCATCTTCGACGACGAGGAGGTCGACGCCAGCCTGCTCTTCATCGCCCGTGTCGGCTTCATCGATCCGACCGATCCGCGGATGCTCGGCACCATCGACGCCATCCGCACCGACCTCGGGCACGACGGTCTCATCTACCGCTACGACAGCCGCAAAACCGAGGACGGTCTCCCACCTGGCGAAGGGGTCTTTCTGGCCTGCACCTTCTGGCTGGTGGAAGCGCTTGCGCTGGCCGGCCGCGTCGACGAGGCGCGCACGCTCTTCGACGACGTCATCCGCCACAGCAACGACGCCGGACTGTTCGCCGAGGAGATCGACGCCGGGAGCGGGGAACTGCTGGGCAACTTCCCGCAGGCGCTCTCGCACATCGCCCTGCTCAACGCCGCGCTGCACCTCGAGGAGGCTTCGCGGAAGGGGAAATCGGAGCCGCGCGCTCAATAAAGCGCGTAGAACGTCCCCAGCACCACGCCGTACATCACGTGCGCGAACAGCAGCACGAACGGCGTCTTCGACCCGTAGTTCCTGACCAGGAATCCCGGCGGCTCGAGCAGCCGCGCCGGCTCCGGCCCACGAAAGTCAGACACCATGCGCGGATGGACGCCGGGAAGAACCGGCAACACCACCACCACGATGAACATCCCCTGCGCCGTGCCGAGCATCGCCCCGTACCACCACGTGGCCATGTGCAGGTTCTCGAAAAAGAGCCCGTAGACGATGGCGAAGAGCCACCCGTTTCCAAGATGGACGACGAGCCCGACCACCCTGGCCCGGTCGCGGTCCGGCGTGAACATCGTCCCGATGATGAACGGGATGTCAATCCGCGTCAGCCCGAGCGACTGCCCCGCGATGGTGAGGCTGGTAAGAAGGACGGTGGCAGCGAAGCCCCAGAGGAGGATGGAGGGGACGTTCATGGGGGGAGTATGTGCGGGGAGCGTGCCGACGGCCGCGCAGCGGCGTGCGCGATGGACCTACACCGTCACGGAATTGCGTCGCCGCCAAGCGTCGGCGAGCTTATGTTGCTGACATATTCAGGCGCCAGGAATCAGGGGGGCACTAATGGTTGCGTCGGAGGGCAAGTCTCAGTTCGGGGAGACGGTCTTCATTGAAGACCATCACGTTTGCGCGTTCTTTCGCAACAAGGACGAGGAGTTCCGGACACTCGCTCCATTCATCCTTGAAGGTTTGGCCGCCGGTGAAAAGGCGATCCACATCGTCCAGCCGGATCTTAGGGAACGCTACCGGCGCCGCATGACCGAGGCTGGCGTCGATATCGATGCGGTCGAGAGCAGCGGGCAGTTGGAGGTGGTTTCATTTCCGACCTTTCCGCAGCATGGAATCATCGATCAGCAGGAGGCGATCGAAATGATGGACCACCTGCTGGGTGCTGCCGTGGAGCGCGGTTATCGGCGCACACGCGTCATCGGCGAAATGGATTGGGTGGTTGAGGATGAGATCCGTGACGACGAGCTCATCGCGCTGGAGGCACGGCTGGAAGAGGTCTACGTACGTTACGACGTCTGGGTCATCTGCTCCTACGATCTCTCCCACTTCAGCGGCTCGGTCGTGCTCGATGTCATGCGCACCCATCCGGCAGCCATGATCGGGGGAGTCTTCCAGCACAACCCGTTCTACGTACCACCAGCGCAAATGCTCGAGGAGCTTCGCGGGAGAAGCGGGCTCGTTGCATGACCACCAAAAGCGCCGGGAATGCCGGGTACCGCCGCGTGTTCGGCGAAGTGGTCGCTCTCACGGCGCTTCCCGCGGTGTGGTCCGGCTACCGCTTACCGCAGATTGTCGACGACGTGGCGGATGTCCTTCTAAGGATCCTCGACCTCGATTTCGTTTACGTCACGCTGTTCGACGATGAACGGCCAATCTCGGTTGCGCGGGCGAAACAAGGAGCCAGCGCCGTCAATAGCTTCACGGCAGAAGCCAGGCGGCTGCTGGCCACGGGCAACTCCGGGGAGGCGACAATCCCCGATCCGGCGGATGCAACGCGCTCCCTTCGGGCCACCGTCAGCGTTGGCGGCAGCGCTTCGGAACTGACGATCGTTGTCGCGTCGGCGGATCTCCAATTCCCAACGGAAATTGACCTTCTCCTCCTGGCCGTGACTCTCAATCAGGCCAACATCGTCATCGGGAGGAAGTGCTTCGAGGTGCTTGTCGAAGAGAACATCCACCTCAGGAGCGAGATCGATGAGCGCCTACTCATGGGTTCCGTGCTCGGGGTTTCACGATCGATGCGGTCAGTTTTGGCGAACGTCGGCAAAGTTGCACCAACCGGCGCCACGGTGCTGATCACCGGCGAGACAGGGACGGGGAAAGAGCTGATCGCCCGCGAGATCCATCGCCGTTCCGGGCGCGCCGGAGGGCCCCTGATTGCCGTACATCCAGCCGCTCTGCCTGCCGGGCTGATCGCAAGCGAGCTTTTCGGTCACGAGCGCGGCTCCTTCACAGGGGCGATGCAACGCCGCATCGGCCGTTTCGAGCTCGCTACCCGAGGAACGATCTTCTTTGACGAGATAGGCGAGCTGCCGGCCGAGATGCAGGTGGCGCTCCTGCGCGTCCTGCAGGAGCGCAGCTTCGAGCGCGTGGGCGGCAGCCAGACATTACACACCGATGCCCGCGTCATCGCCGCCACGAACCGCGATCTCTTCACGATGGTGGGCGAAGGAAGATTTCGAAACGATCTCTTCTACCGTTTGAGCGTCTTTCCAATCCACATCCCTCCGCTGCGGGAGAGGCGTGATGACATCCCTCCGCTCGTCGAGCATTTCAGCAAACTCTTTGCCCGTCGATTCGACAAGCCGATTAGGCGGATCTCGCAGGCGAGCATGACCCGGCTAGTGGAGTACTCGTGGCCGGGAAACGTGCGCGAGCTCGAGAACATCATCGAGCGCGCTGTGATCCTCGCGCACGGAGATGAATTGGTCGTGGCTGCCTCGCTGATTCCCCGGCTGACAGGGAAACCCGGCCGGGGCGGGTCGCTTCCCATGAGGGTGGATGAGATGGAGAGGTCGGTCATCGAGCAGGCCCTGTCGGAGAGCGGTGGCCGCGTCGGCGGCAACGGCGGTGCGGCGGCGCGTATCGGCCTTCGCCCGACGACGCTCTACTCGAAGCTGCGCAAGTACCACATCGATCCGGCCCGCTTCAGGCCGCCACGCTGACCGTCACGATTTCGTCGATCGACGAAAAGCCGTCGCCCGCCGGACAGGCCCACCAGCGTGTTTTCAACGAGTTACGTCAGGCATCGGCATTGACTATCCGAAGAGTCGATGACTGCTCAACCGATGTCGCTCATCCCATTCACACCGCTCCACACCCTGCTCGTGGAAGACCCCCCCGCCGATGCTCGACTGATCCAGGCCATTCAAGGATTCCGGGCCCTCGTCGAATATGGCTCCGATGGAATCGCTCTCGGCGACGCCAACGGAAACATCCTCTACTCCAGCCCGGCCATCACCCGAATCCTCGGCTACTCTGTCGAGGAGTTCATCGGCACGAATTTACTTACGCTACTTCACCCGGATGACCTGGGCGAGGGGCGTGAGCGCTTTGCGGCTGTTCTCGCCAACCGCCTCCGGCCAACGTACCAGAGGGATCTCCGCTATCGTCATCGCGACGGCACATGGCGATATCTGGAAGTCCTGCGCGTCAATCGGCTTGACGATCCCGCGGTTCGCGCCATCGTCGCAAACTTCCGCGACGTAACGGAGCGTCATGAGGCGCTCGAGACCGCGGATCATTTGCGCCGCCGGTATGAGCTGATCCTCAATTCGATTGCCGATGGCGTGCATGGTCTGAATCTGACCGGGAACATCACCTTCCAGAATGCCGCGGCCGCTGCAATGCTCGGCTGGGAAGGGGCGGATCTCATTGGAGAGCCGGCGTGCGAGACGATTCATCACTCCAAAGGCGACGGCGCCCCTCATGACAGGAACGCCTGTCCGATTCTCGCCACCCTGGCCGACGGCATGGTGCGGGAGGTAAGCGACGACGTTTTCTGGCGAAGGGATGGAACCTCGTTCCACGTCGACTACGTCGCCGCTCCGAAACTCGATAGCGAAGGGCGAATGAGGGGCGTCGTCGTCGCGTTTCGCGACATTACGAAGCAACGAGAGATGCAGCGGCAAATCGAACAGGCCATGCGCGTCTCTTCGCTGGGCCAGGTCGCGGCGTCGGTGGCCCATGAGTTCAATAACGTGCTCATGGGGATTCAGCCGTTTGCTGAGATTCTTAGTCAGAAGCACGGCGATGATGCGGTGCGGCAAAAACCGATCAAGTACATTCTCGATGGCGTGAAGCGAGGCCGGCTCATCTGCAAGCAGATTCTTCGCTTCGCAAGCCCTGCCGAGCCTCGGCTGGCACCGTTGGATCTTGGTGGGTGGACACGGCATTTCAGCGAGGAGACGCGGCTGGTGCTTCACGACCAGCAACTCGAGGTGGAAACGGTGGAATCGATCGCCGTCCAGGCCGACTCGGAGCAACTCTCCCAGGTGATGCTCAATCTCATCACGAACGCGCGCGATGCCAGCGCCCCCGGCGCCATCATCACCATCGGCGCCGCCTCTGCGGAATCGATCCCCTTCCTCCGGCAACATCTGGCGGAGCCGCATCGCTTCGCGGCGTTGTTCGTGCGTGATTGCGGCAAGGGCATTCCACCCGAGGTACTCGACCGCATTTTCGAGCCGCTGTTTACGACGAAAAAGAACGGCGGCACGGGGCTGGGCCTCTCCGTCGTGAAGCAGATCACCTCCGAGCACGGCGGGAAGGTTCTGGTCGAGAGCGAGCCCGGCTCCGGATCGACGTTCTACATCGCTCTGCCGATTGAACATCCATTTCGAATTGGTGGAGGCGGCGGGAGTTGAACCTGTCCGTACCCTTTTAGATTCAGTAAGTTACTGAAAACACTATATCACCAAAGCCGCTCGAACTGCTCAAAAACCTAGTTGGAAGTACGTATTGAGTACGCGAACCCTCTGTCATCGGGCAATCGCTGTTTCGGTCTTTTGCGTCACGCGAAAGACTGGACCGTCGAAAGAGACGAATGCGATCTTCGTCTCATCCATCCCCGCGCGGCCGACCATCATGCGGGAGCTCGCCTCGTCAGGGAACAGACTGGCGAGTGCGTCGATCAACTTCGTGTGCAAAGCCGGTTGTCTCACCTGAGCACGCCCGCCTCGCGCAGCTCCTCGATGAGCGTCGTGATCGCGATTCCTTCATTGCGATAAAACGACTGCTTCGTACCCGGTTGCCGCAGCATTCCGCCGCTATGGTGCAGCGCAACGACCTTCCAGTCGCCGTCGAAGACCGGCGAGCCGGACGAGCCGGGGAGCGTGTCCGTCAGATACTGCACTCGTCCCTTGCCGACGTAGGCGACTGTATTGTGATAGAGGCCGATCTGCTTAGGGCCGCCGCCCGGATGCTGGATGATGTTGACGAAGGCATCGACCTCCGTCGTCACCGGCTCGAGCGCGAGCGTCCCCCACTCCTTCTCCGCGGCCGCGTCGATCCCGATCGCGGTCCAGTCGTTTTTCACGCTGGTGTGAAAGCACGCCGCGTCGAGCGGGTAGCTCTTGATCTCCGCCGCCGTTCCATCCGGCGCAGCCTGATAGTTGAGCTCCGCGACCGCGCCAATCGCCGACTCCGAGGTCGGTAACACGTGATTGTTCGTCAGCAGCCAGCCGCCGCCGATGAGGAATCCGGTTCCGCTGCTGCGATCCTGCCGCACCACACGCGCCACAGCGCGCGAGCGCTGCATCCCGATCTCCAGGAAGCTGATCGGAACCAGGGTGCTCTGGGCACCGGTGATCTTCTCGATGTGCTCGCCATTGTCGGGCGCCTCCCACTGCAGATCGGGACCTTTCACCACCGGCGGCTCGTTGCGAGCGAGAGCAAGCAGGATCTCGTGGTCGGGATAGTCGGCCAGCGCGCAGCGGAGAATGGTCTGCTCTTTCTTTCCCTGTTTGTCCGCTGCTTCGAGGATGTTGAACCAGTTGACCAGCGCGGCGTCCTTGAATGTGATCAGCGACGGTCTCATCTCCGCGCATTTCACGATGCGCTTCGACTCATCGACCGTCGGATAGAGATCGGCCAGAACGTCGTTGAGCACGCGCGTCCATTGCGACCAGGGCATCAGGCCTCCAGGTAATGCGGGTTGACAGCGGCAATGGCGTCCAGGAGTTGCCCCGTTTTGTCGGCCGGCAGGCGATCGAGCAGGTTCGCGCTTTCGCCAGCAAGCGAGCCGCCGTGGAACCACAGCGAATGCGGGATGCCGATATCGGCCGAGAACCGCTTAAGCAGATCGACATCCGTCTTGCAGAGGATGCGCAGGAGGTCGTCCGTGCTCGTGCTGCCGTTGATCGAGTCGTTGATGCGGCGCAGGAGGATGTCGTAGTGCGCGCCGCTCCTCCGCAGCTCCGCCGGTGACGTGAACTCCGAATCCCACATGGGTTCGGCGATGTCAGCGGCGATCAGATAGCGCCCGTTCCGCCCCTCGGCCTGCCGGTAGTGATCGAAGAATCTCTCGATGTCCTGGCGGAACGGCCGTTCGCCAGTGACCGCGGTGGCGTAGACGAAGTCGAACAACTCGACGTTGTCGGACGCGTACTCCATGATGGAGAAGGGATGAACCTCGGTGGCGACGGTTTCCGCCGTTGCTCTTACCGATCTCGGGTCATCAATGCGCAGGTAGCCGCGCGGAATGCCTCGCGTCGACGGAAACTGCGATGCCCATGTCGTGTCCATGGCCTGCCACACGGCTCCCTGAATCTCTACGACGCTCCCCTCGCGCAACTGCGCCTGCGCCCACACCTCTTCGCTGATGAGGATCGGCACTCCGGCCGACACATTGCCGGTCATGATCACGGTCGCGATGCGGTCGCCGTGCGCCGATGGAGGCAAACGCAGCGTTCCCACTCCGCCGCTGACGAGTTGCGATTTCCCGAACGGCGTGAGGACCAGCGACGTTCCGGTGCGGTGTTCGACTCGCTCCTTGCCGCACTCGCGCAGCTTCGCAGCAGAGTTGGTCCAAAAGAGTCCGGGAACGCGCGGCACCCATTCCGAGATCGCGACCTTGTCGAAAAAGAGGACTTGGCTCCCGAACGGAGCGTTTCCATGAAGCGCCTCGAACCAGAAGTACTCATCGCCTAGGAAGTCCACCGCCCTCGGCGACCACCCCGCGTGCGCACCTGGTTTCGCTTCCACGCGCACGTAGTTCTCTACCGTCTCCAGGATGCGCGCACCCATCGCTGCACGAGCTCCATTCATGATGGAAATATTTTACATGAGATGATCGGAGGGAATTGAGGAATCCTGCGAGATACGAACGTTGATGCGAAGCGCCCTCGCCTGTGTCGGGTCCTTACATGCTGCTGGATCACCACGTCCTGCCCTCGATCGGCAACGTGCGCCTCGACCAAGTCACGATCGCGCACCTCGAAGACTTCGTGAGCACGATGCAGCGTAAGACGCATGATGATCGGCCGTACAGCAACGCGACGATCAACTCCTGCCTGCAGCTCGTGCGCACCGAACTACGCACTGCGCGAGAAGCTGCCGCTGCTCCCCGAGCCGGTTGTGCAGAACGAGCTCACCACGGACGAGCGGGAGCACTTCCTCAACGCGTTCGACAACGAAGCGGGGTTTCGTGCGCACTTCACCACGACAGCACTCGCGAGACGGAGCGCAAGCACCTGCCGCCCAACGCGCAGAGCGACTACGTCACGTACGCCTTCGAGCGCTTGCAGTGGAGCAAGCCCCTCTTCGTGCTGGCGCTCTACACCGGGCTGCGACGCTCCAGCCTGCGGCTCCTGGTTCCACGACCACGCCACACGTTCGCCAGCACGCTCGCAAGCAAAGGCATCAACAGCTTCACGCTCCGAGACCTCCTCGGCCACACCAGCACCAGGACCACTGAACGCTACGCACGCCCGGGTACCGAAGCACTCGAAGCAGTCGCACGCGCGCTCGCGTAGTTCAGCCGCCTTAATTTAATGAATTCACACAGCCCCCGGGGAAAACAATCGGGCACGTGATTCAGAAACGACCCGAGACATCATACGTACCAGTGATCAAAAGACCGTTCCGATGCATCAATGTCGCGCGTGCACATCGCGCGTAGATCCGTTCCCATACTACCTCCAGCCGCCATGATAGCCCCCTCTATCGCAGCCTCGTCATTAAGCCACCATTCGTTTTCATGCCACTGGGCTGCAGATTCGGCGACGGTTGCGATGCGGAAACGAGTGACGTTGCGGAGGATATACGAGCCGCGGAAGATCACGACGTTAGTGGCTTCAGAATGAATCTCTTGCATGAGATCATCTAGATAGAAGGATTCGTCATCTCCGATAGGGCCATAACGTAGTCCATCCATTAGTGATCCTGCGGCCCATGGGCGATTTCTCTCAGCGTGAAGTGCGCGAACACTCGGAAACCTAACACCGTTGTAACCGTGTTCGTAGGCATAGCGACCGATCGCGTCAGTCATCCAATTTCCGCCACAAGTGGAGTCTGCGAGCGATAGGAGCACGGACGGGTAGTCGATGTATTGAGTGTCGATCGTCGGAAAACACTCCGCGATCGTGCGACGCAAGGTTGCCGGCCAGAACAGGTTCAACACGTTCTCAAAAGATCCTTCACAGGTAAGGAAGACACGCTCGTTCCTGTTGTTCGCCAGGGTTGTCAGAACATTCTGAACGGTGAACGAGGCCGTTGCGGCCGCCGGGACGCGGTGATAGTGATGCATTTCGACGACGCACGCCATTTCGGTGAGCGAAAAGAAATATCCCGGGTTGAAGTATGCACCGGCAAAACGACCTTGAGTTTGCACGAGACGAGGGCCATCGGTGAAAAATGAAAGTAGTGTGCTCGCGTTTGCTGGAAGGCCCTGTCGATAGTGAAATCTGTGGAGTCGTACCACGTGTAAGTCGTCGCTGGAATACCGCAGCGGCACGTCATCATGCTACTCCAGTCTGCCCAACGCCCTGGCTGAGCTGCGTGCGGGCTCCCCGCGCCGGCCTCACCGCGGCGCGCTGGCCGCCGCGACGGACGAATGATTCGGAGGGAGCGAAGTCCGGCCGGCGTGACGCCAAGTAGTTGACTCTTCGTGCGCCAGGGAACGGCCCGCACGTCAGCGCGAGCCGGGAGTTAGCCCGCCTTCGACGTCTCCATCGTAGGCTCGTCGATTTCTAGTGATTCCTGTCTCGCCTTTCGGAACTCACGCTCAAGACGCCGCATGTTTTCTATATTTTCGTTGGGACTAATCACCGTTTCGTCGCGAAATGCAGAACTTGCGAAGTACAGCAAATCGGTCAAGCTTGGTGGCCCGAACGCCGCGTCTGTTGGCGGCAACGAAGGGCGGACCGCGGCGCTGAAAACGTTGCTGCTAACCACAAGTTCTTGCGCGATTTCGTCCACCGCACCGAAAATTGATTGCAGCTGGTCGACTTCAATTGACTCGCGATCCCAGCGCGAATCTATATCTCGGCGATCAATGTGCGCGAGTTCGCGATCGCGTTTGCGTTTTACACGATCAATGACGGGTTGTAGCGCCGTTAACCGATGGCGACCTGATTTGACAGCTCGCGAAACGTTCGGCCAATCGTTATGGAGATAGGCTCGCCGGCGATCCTCCGCGATTGCGTTAAGGAGGTAGCTGACATTTAGTGAATTGGGCTGTTGGTCAACGAGCTTTGCTGCGTGAAGTGCAGCGGTTTCGATATGCGCGACGCCGGTTATGACGAAAAACGCCGGCGCTAAATCTGCGAGAAATGCGTCGCCGAGAACCACTGCACGGCAGGCTTCCCACGCCAGCAGATGATCTCTCCCAAGGTGAACGACCTGCATGAGAGCGTCGAGGATTCGGACACAGCGCGGCCGGTTCCGGGCTGCGGCGAGGAACCGGTCCACTTCGTCCAAAATAGCGTCAAGATCAACAGTGTTGTTCATTCATGCACGCATGGGCTCGGAGCGCAAGTCATTTTACCAGAAACCAATTGACTACGATCGTTAAAGTCCCGCTGCCTCAGGGTGACGGGCTGCAGTTCGGCGTCCCTCATTGTGCCGTGCTGCGACAGGAAAGTGACGCTCAGCGTGGACTGTGCCATGAGCATCTGTGATTTGAGCTTCGTGCGCGGTCGGGCTAACTCTTGATTAGCTCCGCCGTTGCTTCCCAAACGCTCTTGATGCTCTCCTCCAGCTGCGCTTGTCTGCTCTGAACCCACGGCGCGTAGTTTTCAAGGTGATGCGTGGAGAGTGTCCAAGAATCGCCGCCACGATCTCAACGCTTACGCCCTCGCTCAGCAGCTCTGTCGCGAGAGTATGTCGGAAGCGATGCGGATAGCCGGATACTCCAGCCAGCGCGAAGAGCTTCCGAAGGCTTCGCTGCCGACGTCACATCGAGCGCGCGGCGGATGGTCTCGCCGCCGAGCGTGCCCTGCACCCAGATCGGGCAGGAGCAGCGGCGGTACGCGATGAGGGCAGGAATCGAGGTGACGGCGGTAGATCGTGAGCATCGCACTCTCCGTTCTAAATCGAAGAGTACGTATTAGGTACACCGCCGAAACGCGAGATTCGCCCGGTTTGCTAAACCCCGCTACAACAGTTGTTTAGGTCTCGGAAAATCGTTGGTGGAGGCGGCGGGAGTTGAACCCGCGTCCGAGAGCAGTGAAGCCTGGCTACTACATGCTTATCTCTCCTTTGGTTCTCGTCCATGTTCTGCCCGGAGAGCGGGGAGTGAACGTGGACCAGCCTCTGGGTTTTCGTCGTCCGCGCCGAGACGGCTCGCGGACGCTTAGCTCACATTCATGACATCCGGTCCCGACGGCGTGAGCAACCATCGGGCGGACGCTCGTGGGTTTTTAGGCCGCGAGAGCGAGTTGGCTGTTGTTCGCAGCTACTCAGGGTGATCGGATTTACGAGGCAATCAGCTCGGCATGCAACCATGGCCCCGACATGTCCCCGTCGAAGCCGGTACGCCCCCAAATTTTCAACGAACCGCCTCCTCAAACGCCCCGCCTGATGGCAGCATTCCGATATGACAAGCCGTGAGTTTGACCTCGACATCGATTCCATCGTGCGTCACGCGCTCGATGAAGACCTTCCCGACATCACCAGCGAGGCCATCTTCGATCCCGGCGACCGCGGGCAGGCGCGGTTCCTGGTCAAAGCCTCGGGGATCCTGGCGGGACTCGACTTCGCGGCGGCAACGTTCGCGGCGATCGATCCCTCGTCCTCCTTCGAACCGAAGCGGAAAGATGGCGATGCGGTCGAGGCGGGGGATATCGTGGCCGAGGTCAGCGCATCGGTGATCGCGCTGCTCGCGGGGGAACGCACGGCGCTGAATCTCATGCAGAGAGCCTCCGGCATCGCTACGACCACCAGGCGCTACGTCGAGGCAGTCCGCGGAACGAAGGCCAGGATCTACGACACGCGCAAGACCGCTCCGGGATTGCGCGCTCTCGACAAGTACGCCGTCCGCTGCGGCGGCGGAGAGAACTACCGCTTCGGCCTCTTCGACATGTTCCTGATCAAGAACAACCACATCGACCGGGCCGGGTCGATCACCGCCGCGGTCGAACGGATCCGTTTTACTAACAACACCCGGCAGATCATGGTCGAGGTGCGCGACGTCGCCGAGCTCGAGGAAGCGCTGGCCCTTCATCCCGACTTCATCCTCCTCGACAACATGACCGTGGGGCAGATGCGCGACGCCGTTGTCCTGGTGGCCGGCGCCGTCCCGCTCGAAGCGTCGGGCGGCATCACCATCGAGAACGTCCGCGAGATCGCCGAGACGGGCGTAGACCGCATCTCGATCGGAGCATTGACGCATTCGGTGACGGCCCTGGATATATCCATGCGCATCGTCTGGTAACTCTGTCGACTAGGTTGCGGGGTCTCGCGGTTGCGCGGTCTCGCGGCCTGTGGCTGCTACGGATGCGTTGCAATTCAAACACCGCGCAACCGCGCAACCGCGAGACCCCGCAACCGCGCATGGCACCGCCCTTGCGGCAGCGCCTGCCGATGCCCGACTCCAAGCCCTTTCAGGTCGCCATCGTCGATGACGATCCCGCCATCCGGCGGCTTGTGCGCCTGTTTCTCAAGCGCAGCGGGTACGAGATCGTCGAATTCGGGGTGGGGGAAGAGGCGAAAGAGCAGCTCCCGAAGATCGCCTGGGACCTGGCCATCCTCGACAGGCGCCTTCCGGATATGGATGGGGTCGAGCTTTGCCGGCAGCTCAAGTCAGAGCCGGAGTTGCGCAATCGCTACCTCATCATGCTCACCGGCGAGGACGATCAGGAGGACAAGGTCCAGGGCCTCGACCTCGGCGCGGACGACTACATCACCAAGCCCTTCCAGTATCCCGAGCTGATGGCGCGCATCCGCGCCGCCAAACGGATCGTCGACCTGCAGAAAGAGCTGCTCGAGAGCAACCGGCGGCTGGAGCTTCTCTCGATCACCGACGGGCTGACGAAGCTCCATAACCACCGCCATCTCCAGGACGAGCTGTCGCGAGCCTTCGAGGAATCAGCGCGCTATCAGCGGCCGCTATCCTTCGTCATCGTCGATCTCGATTTCTTCAAGAAGGTCAACGACACCTACGGCCACGCGGTCGGCGATGAAGTGCTCAAGGCCATCTCGAAGATCTTCCAGGAGGCCATCCGGTCGACCGATCTGGCCGCCCGCTACGGCGGAGAAGAGTTCGCGCTGATGCTGCCGGAGACGATCATCGACGACGCCCTCATCTTCGCGGAGCAGATCCGGCGCGCTATCGAGTTGACGCCAGTGAGCACGCTGGCCGGCCCGATCTCGGCGACGGTCAGCATCGGCGTGGCCACGGTGCCGAACGCGCGCATCCATTCAGCCAAAGAGCTGATCGTGGCGGCGGACAAGGCGCTGTACCGCGCGAAGAAAAACGGCCGCAATCAGGTTCAAGCGGATGGCGGAAGGACGCGGCAGGCGGTCAAGGGGACGGACGCGGCGTGACATGGTTGCGCGGTCTGGCGGTCGGTGAACACCCGAACTAACCCCTTCAAGACCACCTCGATGGATGATGAAATCAATCTGGCGGGCCTTCTGGCCAAAAGAGATTTTGTTCTGACGTATTGCCATGGCATATCGAAGAGCGTTTTTTGCTTCCGCCGGAACGCCCTCGCGTTTCCGCTGAAGTCAGGAAGCCTCCAAAGGTCATCCATGGACCTAGAATCGATCAGATGTTCGCTCTGGGCAAAAGAGATTTGGTTCTGACGTATCGCCATGGCAATACGTCAAAATGTTTTTCGTTTCCGCGGGAGGGACCTGACTTTATCGCGGAAGCCAGGAAGCTTCCAACGGCGATCCATGGACGTAGGATCGATCAAACGCTCGCTCCGGCCAGAACAGATTTCGTTCTGACGTATTGCCATGGCGATATTGAAGAATGTTTTTTGGTTCTTCGATAAGCCGATTCCGCTACGCCGCAAGCAAATCAGCCTCCCGATGATGTCCATGGATCTACTGGCAATTGGATCCTTATTCTGAGTTTGGAGGGGCTCATCAGGCGCGTTCGTGGCAGCATACGGCGACAGGAATATGTCGCACCGCAATCACCTACTGCGCAACCCCGAGGACCCCGCTACTTCGAAACCTCCACCGCGAACTCCTTCATCCGCCGGTCTACCTCGGCACGCAGGCTGAAGACGTGCTGCTGGATGCGGTCGTCGATTCCCGGAGAGGTGCCCTCTTTGGCCAGTTGTTCCACGGCTGTCTCCAGCTCCGCGGCGTCGGTCGAAATCAGGCCGAAGCCGTAGCTTCCGCCTGAGCCCTTCAGTTGATGGGCGAGATAGGTCAGCCGTTCCAGCGCTTCCGGCGACTGCTCGCCATCGAGCTTCGCCTGGAGCTCGCGCACCTTCTCGTCGGCTTCGGCGAGAAACTCGCGTCTCAGGTCATCCAGTTCCAGATCCACCATCATTTCCCTCGGGCCTCTGGCAGCATTGCACGCACAATGCCGCACCGGTGAGGCCGTATGATTTCGGAAATGACGGTTCCCGTGATCGCTGTGCCCCGTGCCGAGTTCTCGATCGAAGAGCCGTGGGACGTTCCACCCGTCTGCGAGGTGGTGACGTTGCGGCTTGCCGCTGACGGCGGCGTGCCGCGGCTCCGGACCTCGGTCGCCGCGTACTACGACGACGACCTTCTCACCATCGTCTTCCGATGCGATGACGATGAGATCGTGGCCACCTACCTTGACCACGACCAGCCGCTCTGGCAGGAAGATGTCGTCGAGGTGTTCCTGTCGCCCACCGGCCTGACGCCCTACTTCGAGATCGAGGTCAACCCGCTTGGAACGACCTTCGACGCGCGCATCGACTCCCCCGACGGCGTCCGAGCGACGATGACGACCGATCTTGCCTGGACGTGCACCGATCTCTTCGCCGCCGTGCGGCGGGCCGATCAACGTACGCTGGACGTCGTCATCCGGCTACCGTTCGCATCTCTCGGTGTCCACGCGAGATCGGGCGACGAGTGGCGGGCCAACCTCTTTCGCATCGACCGAAGCGCCGCGCATGGCGATGACTTCAGCGCGTGGCAACCCACTCTGAAATCGCCGCCCGACTTTCACGTCGCGGCCGCGTTCGGCCGGCTGCGCTTCACGTGACAAAAGCAGCTAACTTCTTGTATTACAGGGAATTCATTCGACATTTGCTGATTTGTAATCATCTCCCCGGCATTCGCAGATTAGATTGAGCGTGGCCAAGGACCCCAGTCCCCGACATGACCGTCCGACTTTCTCATTTTCTCGTTGCAGCTCTTCTTCTCGTTCCCACGGCGCACGCCGAGGATCGGAAGATGTGCACCTCGTCGCCCCGTGAGTGCGAGCAGGCCATCCGCCAGCTTTCGAGCGGCCGCCGCTACCTCGGGGCGATGATCGAAGAGCTCAATCCCGGCATCGTGGTCAAAGCGGTGATCGATGACGGCCCGGCCGCCCGCGCCGACCTCAGACCCGGCGACCGCCTCGTTGCCGTGAATGGCCGCAGCACCCTCGAGGGGGACATCAAGGATTTCAAGCAGATCCTCTACACGGCGAAAGAAACCGGCGTGCTCTGGATCATCATCAAGCGCCAGGGTGTTCTGAAGAAGATCGACGTGCGGCTGGAGCCGTACTCGAAGGCGCAGATCGACAAGATGGTGGCGCAGCATCTGTTGCAGGGCCATGGCATTCCACCCACCGTCAGCGCGACGTCGACGCCGCAGCAGTGATGATGGAGACAAATGGTCCGTGCCCTACTGGCGAAGTTCAAGGTGAGCCCGCGATCGGGTGACCGGCCGAATCAGGTCTCACCGATTCTCGTTCCCTTTCTCATCGTCACGATCGGTCTGGGCGTCCTGGCGTGGCGCTCGTACGTGCTTTCGGTTCGGATGGAGCACGGCGTCAACACGCTGGCGATGCAGTACGCCGGCTACGCCGCGGAGATCAGCGCGCGGCGCATCGACACGGCCGTTCGCGACGAGCTCTATCGGGCATCCGAGGAGTGGCAGAAGGTAGAGCGGCGCTCGCCGTCGCAGGGAGAACTGCAGAAGTGGATTCGCGACAACGACTGGATCATCTCCGCGCTCTATGTCCCTGACGCGGACCCGTCCAATGCGATCTACGCAAGTGAGCGGCCCGGGACAGCGCATACCGGGGCGCGGTTGCCGCGCGATTTTTATTCATCCAGCGGTCTCGTCCGCTACACCTACGATCCCTCGCTGCTCCTGGCCCGCGTCCGTCCCGCGCTGGCGCACCAGCCGCTGGTGCAGGCGCAGGGGCTCTCGCAACAGGCGCAGGTCGCCGTAATCGAGAATCCGTCCGCTGTCGGCGCGATCAAGACCGGCAACGGCTACGCCTTCATCGCCCCGCTGGCCGTGCCGCTGTCGTCGTACGCGGTGCGCGGTTTCGTCGAGACCGGTTACGGAACCTCGGGATGGGAGAATGCGCGGCTGATCAGCATTCTCCTCAGCGTTCTGGCCCTGTCGCTCACGGCGCTCGGGGCGTACCTGGCGATGCGGGGCCTCATGCGTGAAGCCGATACGATGAGGCTGCGCGGCGCGCTCGTGGCGAACGTCTCGCACGAGCTGCGCACACCGCTGTCGATGATCCGCCTCGGTGCCGAAACGCTCAAACGCGGCGCTACGCGTCTGCCGGAGAAGCAGCGCCACGAGATCGAAGACTCGATCCTTCGCGAAGTGCTGCACCTCTCGCACCTCGTCGAGAACGTCCTCGACGTCGCCCGAATCCAGAACAGCAGCGCCAAGGCGCTGGCGTTCACGCCGGTCTATCCGCGCGACCTTCTCACCTCCCTCGTCTCGACCTACGAGTCGTGGATCCGCAGCCGCGGCTTCGACGTCACGCTCCACATCGACGATGCCATCGACGAGCAATCATGGGATCGCGATGCCGTGTCGCGCGCGGTATTGAACCTGATCGACAACGCCATCAAGTACTCCGGCGATGAGAACAGGATCATCGACGTCACGCTTCGTCAGACGGAGGCATCCGTGGTGATCGAGGTGAAGGACCGCGGCATCGGCATCGAAGCCGACGATCTCACGCACATCTTCGAGCCGTACTACCGCGCGCAGTTCTCCGATACCCAGACGCGTCGCGGCGCCGGCCTGGGGCTGACACTGGTGCAGCAGATCATCGCCTCGCACGGCGGTACGATCGAAGTGGAATCCAGACCCGGCGCCGGATCGACATTCCGGCTCCTCTTTCCCCGGCCGCAATCGCCGAAAACCTCATCCCTGGCGCAGCTGGCACCACAGACGCTGTAGAAACTCTCGCCGCCCGAGGGCCGTACTAACACCCGGAGATTGCCGATGACGAAAATACTGGTCGTTGAAGATGAAGCAGGACTGCGGCAGGGACTCGAGATCAATCTCCGCATGGAAAACTACGAGACGGTGCTGGCCGCCGACGGAGAGGAAGCGATCCGTATCTTTCACGCGGAGACGCCCGATCTGGTGCTCCTCGATCTGATGCTGCCGAAAAAGAGCGGCTTCGAAGTCCTCGACCACATCCGCAAGTTTTCGAAGATCCCGGTCATCCTGCTCACCGCTCGCGGGCAGGAAACCGACAAGGTGCGCGGCCTGCGCGGGGGGGCGGACGACTACATCACCAAGCCGTTCGGCCTGCAGGAGCTCTTCGCCCGCATCGATGCCGTCATGCGCCGCAGCGACGCTACCTCGCTGACCACGAAGACGATCTGCGAAGACACGCTCATCAAGCTCGATCCCTCGACGCGCGAGGCCTCGGCGAAAGACCACAAGCTGAAACTCTCGCCCAAAGAGTTCGATCTGCTCATGTACCTCTTCCGCAACAAAGAGCGCGTCGTTCCGCGCGACGAGCTGCTCTCGCGCGTCTGGAACTACCGCGTCGATCTCAACCTCAACAGCCGCACCGTCGATACGCACGTGACGCGCCTCCGCCGCAAGCTCCAGAAGGCTGTAGGAACCGATGCCGCGGTGATCGTCGCCGTGGCGAAGATCGGATACAGGTATCTGGGCGAGGCGAGCGATGCGGCGTAGGGCGGTCGCGGGGTCTCGCGGTTACGCGGTCTCGCGGCCCGCGAGCATGCACCACCGCGAGACCGCGCAACCCCGAGACCGCGAGACTGCGCATTTGACAACGGGAGCCAACCGTCATAGCGTCATCCCCCATATGCAGCCGACCATCTGTTGCCGCCGCTTCACAGGTCCGTTCGAGCGAACGTAGGCGCATCAACAGCCACTTTTCATCGAATGAGACCCGGGCAGATCGCTCGGGTCTTTTGTTTTAGGAGGAAAAATGCACGGGAAGATTTACAACAACATCACGGAGCTGATCGGAAGCACACCCCTGGTGAAACTCAACCGCATCGTCCCTGCCGGGGCCGCGGAAGTGGACGTCAAGCTCGAATCGTTCAACCCGCTTTCGTCCGTCAAAGACCGCATCGCCATCTCCATGGTGACCGAGGCGGAGAAAGCCGGCGAGCTCACGCCCGGCAAATCGACCATCGTCGAAGCGACGAGCGGCAACACCGGAATCGGCCTGGCCTTCGTCGCCGCGGCGAAGGGCTATCGATGCGTTCTGGTCATGCCTGACACGATGTCGGTCGAGCGCCGCAAGCTCCTCCAGGCACTTGGCGCTGAACTGATCCTGACTCCCGGCACGGCCGGCCTGCCGGAAGCGCTGAAAGTTGCGCGCGAGTATGCCGAGAAGACACCGGGTGCGTGGCAGTCGAAGCAATTCGACAATCCTGCGAATCCGAAGGTTCATCGTGAGACAACCGCGCAGGAGATCCTCAGCGACACCGGCGGCGCGGTTGACGCAGTCGTCGCCGGAGTCGGCACGGGCGGAACGGTCAGCGGCGTCGGACAGATTTTAAAGAAGCACCGCTCATCGATCCTCATGGTGGCTGTCATGCCGGTCGAAGCACAAACGCTCAAAGGCGGGCCATATGCGCCGCACAAGCTTCAGGGCATAGGGCCGAGCTTCGTGCCGGCAATCTACGATAAAGACGTCGTCGACCGCGTCTTCGATGTCACGTACGATCAGGCAGTCGATACGGCGCGCAGGCTGGCCAAACAGGAGGGGATCCTCGTCGGCATCTCCTCCGGTGCGATCGCCTGGGCTGCGATCGAGATCGCCAAAGAGCTCGGCGCTGGTAAGCGGGTCGTAGTCGTTCTTCCAGACACCGGTGAGCGATATCTGTCGACGCCACTCTTCGAGTACACAGATCTGGTCAATCAGCCGGCGACCACTTCACAACCGGCCGCGGCTGCTGCAAAATAACTGTTCATGAAACGGTTCCTGTCCCTATTGCTTCTGGTCGCGACACCGGCGCTCGCCTCGGACATCACCCGAGCGTCGGTCGTCGCGGCCATGAATGAGTACCGCTCGGAGCACAACCTACCGCCGCTGCGTGAGGATGTGCGTCTCGATGCCGCCGCCGACGACCGGATGCGCGACATGGAAGATCAGGGCTACTGGGCCCACGAATCTCCCGACGGCCGTTCGCCGTTCACCTGGCTCGCACCGCACGGCTATGACTTCCACTACGCCGGCGAAAACCTCGCCACCGGCTTCGAGACCACCGAGTTGCTGGTCGCCGGCTGGATGGAGTCGCCCGGCCACCGCGACAACATCCTCTCCCCGCACTTCGAAGACTGCGGCATCGCCATCATCGACGGGTTGACGATGCGGCGCGGGGCGGGGAAGTCGATCGTGGTGATGTTCGGGGAGACGCGCGTTACCTCTTTTGCCACGCGGTGAAACCGCCCCGCAGGTGTTTCGCGCGGGTGAGCCCGGCGTCGCGGGCGATGTCGAGCGCGCGGGCCGAACGGCCGCCGGTTTGGCAGTAGAAGACGATGTCGGCGTCGCGCGGCAGCTCGTCGAGGCGATTCGGTAGCTCACCAAGCGGAATGTGGCGCGCGCCGACGAGGTGACCGGCATCCCACTCGTACGGCTCGCGGACGTCGACGGCGACCGCCCCCTCCGCGAGGTGCGTGACCTCATGCAGATTCGCGGGGTTGCAGAACTGGTCGTAGTCGATGAGGCCGGTGATCGCCGCGTGTTGATCGTGCTGCTCTTTCAGCCGCAACGTCCGGAACGACATCCGTAGCGCGTCGAAGAGCAATAAGCGACCGACGAGGGTCTCGCCGATGCCGGTAATCAACTTGATCGCTTCCGTCGCCTGAATCGTGCCGATGACGCCCGGCAATACGCCGAGGACGCCCCCTTCGGCGCATGACGGCACGAGGTTGGGCGGTGGCGGCTCGGGGTAGAGGCAGCGATAGCATGGCCCGTCCTCGGCCGAAAAAACGGAGGCCTGACCCTCGAAGCGGAAGATCGAGCCGTAGACATTCGGCTTGCCGAGAAGAACGCAGGCGTCGTTGACGAGATAGCGGGTGGCGAAGTTGTCGGTGCCGTCGACGATCACGTCATATCTTGCAATGATGGCGAGCGCGTTCTCCGAGGTCAGCGCCGCGCTGTGCGTCTCGATAGCGATGTCGGGATTGAGATCCTGCAGCCGCGCCCGCGCCGCGTCGAGCTTGGGCCGCCCGACGTCCGAGGTGCCGTACAGAACCTGTCGATGGAGGTTGCTGGCATCGACATCATCGAAGTCGACGAGACCGATACGCCCAACGCCAGCCGCTGCGAGATAAAGGCCTACCGGGCTGCCCAGCCCGCCCGCGCCGACGACCAGCACCGACCCCGCCTTGAGCGTTTCCTGCCCCGCCTCACCAACCTCGGGGAGGATGAGGTGGCGTGCGTAGCGGGCGCGTTCGGAGGGGGTGAGCATGGTTGTTGTTGGGGTTGTCGGTTGTCGGTTGCTGGGTTGCTCAGTTGCTGGGGTCGCCGAGTTGCCAGTTTCGCCCAGGTGAAGTCTCTCGGATTCAATAGCAACCAAGCAACCTAGCAACCTACGCCCCCAGCAACCTCGAAACGATCTCCTGAATCTTCTTCCCATCCACCCGCCCCTTGTACCGGGCCGACGCTTCCTTCATTACCTTGCCCATGTCTTTCTTCGACTGGGCACCGGTCGAGGCGACGATCTCGCGGATTCCGGCCTCGACCTCCTCGTCGGTCAGCTCGGGGGGGAGCCAGGTTTTGAGCAACTCCATCTCGCGCCGCTCTTTGTCAGCGAGCTCGGGACGGTTGCCTTTCGTGTATTGCTCGATCGAATCGAGGCGCTGCTTGACCGCCTTGCGGATGACGGTCAACGCCTCCTCGTCGCTCAGCTCGTGGCCTGACTCGATCTGCTGGTATTTGAACGCCGACTGCAGCATGCGCAGCGTGGAAAGCCGCTCCGCGTCGCGTGCCTTCATGGCCGCGGTAAGCTCGGCGCGAATCGTCTCCGTCAGTTGACCCATCTTGCACTCACTCCTCCCGCCATTCTATTCTCGCCGGCCATGCCGCCAGACATTGCCGCACTCCTGCGCGAAACGGGCGCATTGCTGACCGGTCACTTCCGCCTCTCCTCCGGCCTTCACAGCCCGAGCTACGTGCAATGCGCGCTCCTTCTCGAAAATCCCCGCACCGCGAAAGCGATCGGTGAAGAGCTCGCGGTCAGGCTCTACACTTTCATGCCCTCGAAGATCGTCGCCCCAGCCCTCGGCGGCGTGATCATCGGTTATACGGTCGCCGAAACTCTCGACGTGCCTTTGATTTTCACCGAGCGGAAAGAGGGAGCAATGACGCTGCGGCGGGGTTTCCGAATCGCCCAGGGAGAGGTGATTGTCATCGTCGAGGACGTCGTGACTACCGGCAAGTCGACGCGCGAGACCGCGGCCGTAGTGGAAACCCTTGGCGGGTGGGTGGCGGGGTTCGGCTCGATCCTCAACCGCAGCGGGACGTTCAATCCGTTCGATGCGCCGTATGTTTCCTTGCTGGAGCTGGACCTCGAGACGTATGACGAAGCGCATTGCCCGCAGTGCGCGCGCGGCATTCCCATCGATTCACCGGGATCGCGGTACTCACGGTGATGACCGACCCGTCGCGATAAACTCGAATGGTGAATGTCGAGCTGATCACGGTACGTGGCAACGAGGCGGAGCTGCGCATCGACGGACGCACGCACTTTGTGCAGTTCGTCATCGACGGCACAACGATCAGCTTCGCCTACGACGGCGAGATCTGGTTCGTCGAGGCCCCTGAGAAGGGCTTGCGCGCGCGCGCCAGGCACCGCGATCACTCGATGAGTGCACCGATGCCGGGTGTGGTGTTGAAGATCCTCGTCGCGGTCGGCGACGAGGTGACGAAGGGAACGCCTCTCCTGATCCTCGAGGCCATGAAGATGGAGCACCAGCTCACCGCACCGTCCAACGGCATCGTCGCCTCGATCAACTGCAAGGAAGGAGAGCTGGTTCAACCTGGTTTGGATCTGGTGACGCTCTCATGAAAATCACCCTCGATCACGTCCATGTCGTCGAAGTCGGGCCGCGCGATGGCCTGCAGAACGAGAAGGTCACCATCCCGACCGAGGCCAAGATCGACTACATCACCGCGCTGGCCGACGCCGGACTGCGTACGATCGAGGCGGGGGCGTTCGTCAGTCCGAAGTGGGTGCCGCAGATGGCCGACACCGCTGAGGTCTATCGCAACATTCCGAAAGATCCGGGCGTCGACTATCCGGTGCTGGTGCCGAACCTCAAGGGGCTCGAGCGCGCCAGCGACGCCGGCGTGACATCGATCGCCATCTTCACCGCCGCGTCCGAGACCTTCAACAAGCGCAACATCAACATGTCGATCGATGAGTCGTTCGAGAACTACGCACCGGTCGTACAGCGGGCGCGCGGCGAGGGGATGCGCGTGCGCGGGTACGTCTCCACCGCGTTCGGTTGTCCCTACGAAGGCGACGTGGCGCCGGAGAAAGTGCTCGAGGTCTGCGCCCGGCTGCTCGACCTTGGATGTTACGAAGTGTCGGTCGGCGACACGATCGGTGTCGGGAACCCGGTCCAGGTTCAGAGTGTGGTTGGCATCCTGTTGCAGGTGATTCCGCCGTCGAAGCTGGCGATGCACTTCCACGACACCCGCGGGACCGCGCTGGCGAACACGCTGGCGGCGTTGGAGATGGGCATCGCCACCTTCGACGCTTCCTCGGGTGGTCTCGGCGGGTGTCCGTACGCCCCCGGCGCCAGCGGCAACATGGCCACCGAGGACCTCATCTACATGCTCGAGAAGATGGGGATCGATACCGCCGTCGACCTCAAGCTTCTCGTGGCCGCCTCGCAGATCATCGGGCCGTATCTCGATCATCCGTTGCCGGGGCGCTATCTGCAGTCGTGTACGAAAGCCGGCGCGCCGGTGGCGCCGGCAAGCACAACCGTACACTGAGCGCTCCGCGCGTTGTCGGTTATCGGTTATCGGTTGTCTCGACCGTGCGATCATGCTGCGGCTCATGAGACCGACCGAACCGACAACCGACAACCGACAACGCGCCGAAGGCGCACGTTGGGAAGACGGCTGGTACATCGTTCCCTGGCAGGTCATCTTTCGGGACGTCGACGCTTTCGGTCATGTCAACAATGCCGTCTACCTCACCTACTTCGAATGGGCGCGGGCGCAACTGTGGTTCGCGTTGACCGGCGCGGCCGGAGTGCCGGCGGACATCGGCTTCATCGTGGCGCACGCTGAGATCGACTTCAAGCTGCAGATCGAGATGGAGCCGATCGATATCTGTATCCGCATCGAAGAGATGCGCAATACGTCGTTCGACACCGTCTACGAGATCCGCAAGCGGCCGAACGGCATGGTGGCGGCTACGGGGAAGGTCGTGGTCGTCCTCTTCGATTGGAAGACGCAGACGAAGATGCCGATCAGCGACGAGCTGCGCCGGAAGGTGCATGCCTTTCAGAAGGAAACGTGAGGCGCATACGCCGGAAATCCATTTGATACACTCCGGTTCCTCAGACCACTACCGCGGCGGAGCTTCCTCGTGATTACCGGCTTCAACACCGACATCAAGCACAACGAGAAGGTCTTCCATATCCAGACCGAGGATAAGGGACTCCAGAACCCGTATATCGAGTCGCTTGTCTACGTTGGCGGGGAGATCCTGGCGTCGAAAAAGACCTCGTACGCGGAGCAGGCAGGCGCGGGTGTCGATGAAAAGTGGATCGGCAGTCTGATGGAGCAGCAGCATCGGACGATGATCGCGGCCATCAAGCGCGGGCGCTTCGACGCCGATGCCACGAAATCGACGGCTCGTCCGACGATGTCGCAGCCCTCGCCCGGTCCGACAGCCGTCGAGCCGCCGCCACCGCTGGTGATCGACGAGGAGAGGACTCTCGATCAGGTCATCATCGACTACCTGGCGTCGGAAGCCGAGAGCGAGCACCTCGAGCTCTCGCTGTTGAACAGCACCGAATTCTATGCCGGCTCGGCGGTCGAGTTGCGCGTGGCGGCGAAGAAGAGCCTCTCGCAGAATCCGATCGCCGCGGCGGCGATCGAGGTTAAAGTCATCTCCACTATCGAGCCGCCGCGCGTCATCTTCCGTGGCAAAACCGCCGCCGATGGCACCGCCATCGTCCGCTGCGAGATCCCGCCCTTCGCCGAAGGAACCGCCGCCATCATCATCTCCGCACAGAGCCCGATCGGAAATGATGAAGTGAAGCAACTTGTGAAGAGGAAGAAGTGATTGAATCGGGAGTCGCGGGTCGGGGGTCGGGAGTCGGAGATTAGCGGTTCAGCTCCGACTTCCGACCCCCGACCCCCAATTTCCTGTCACGCTCTCTGCATAGGCATCTCACTCCTCCATGCCTCGGCATCGTCTGACTCGCGCGCTCCTCCTCCTGGCCGGCCTCCTGCTGGTGACGTATGTCCTCATCAGCCTTTACCTCCCTTCGTCGCGGTGGCTGGTCTTTGGCGTCGACAAGCACACCGGCGTCGTTCGTGTCGTGCAGCAGACCATCACCTTCCTGCCGCCGCATCAGTTCTACCGGTTGCGATTCGAGCGCCGCGAAGGGTACGCGCAACGCGACGGCATCATCCGCATCACGTCGAAGGAAGGGGTGCCGGTGACGGTGAATTACCGCCTCCGTTTCGGGATTGCCGGCGAGCGGCTTCCGGACGCCCGCCGCATGGTCGAGGAAGGATGGAACGCCTGGATCCGGGCTCGCGTGGCCGAGGCCGTGTCGGCCGTGACGCAGCAGATCCCGATCGAAGACCTACTCTCGCCAAGCTCGCAATTCAATTCGCAGCGCGACCCGCTGCGGCAGACCGTCGCCAACCATCTCGCCCGGAGCGGCCTGAAAGTCACCGCCTTCGAGGTGGCGCGATTCGAAGTCGATCGTGACGCGCTTCTCCGCGTCAAACGCGCCGAGCTCCGGCGCGACGCGCGCAGCTCGCCGGCCCGCGTCGTCATCTTCGCACTCGACGGTGCTGATTGGGAATTGCTGCACGAACTGTCGGACGACGGCCGGATCCCCAACATCAGGGCGCTGGCGTCCGGTGGGACGACGGCGGCGGTGCAGACCATCCAGCCAACGGTGTCGCCGATGGTCTGGACCACCGTCGCCACCGGCTTGACGCCTGACCGTCACGGCATGCTCGACTACATCGACCGCGCGCACGGCACTCCGGTGGATGCCTATTCGCGGCGCGTCCCGGCGCTGTGGGACATCGCCGACGCCTTCGGGCGCAGTTCGCTCGTCAGCGGCTGGTGGGGATCGTGGCCACCGACCGCGCCGAACAGTGTTTTCTACGACACACCGGTCGAGGTGGTGGCGAACGCGGTTTATCCGCCGGCCTTGGCCGGCCGCGCCGCGTCGCTTGCCGTTCCGGACGAAACGGTCGGCTACGCGCAGGTGCGGCGGTTCCTGAACATCACCACGGACGAATGGGATAGCGCTACGAAGAATCCCGCCGACCCGGCTGTGATTTTCCGCTCGATCCTGGCAAAGACCTGGAACGACCATCGCGTGGCCATCAATCTCTACAACGACCAGAGGCAGCGGGGGCAGGATCCGATGCTGGTCATGGTCTCGTATGAGGGAACCGACGCGGTCAATCATCTCTTCGCCCCCTACCATCCGCCGTATCGCGAAGGGATCAGCGAGCAGAGCTACCGCAAGTACTGGCCGGCCGTAGCGAATTATTACGCCGAGGTCGACCGGCTCATCGGCGAATGGATGAGTGTCCTGCCGCGCGACACCACGGTGATGATCATGTCGTCCTACGGCTTCCGCTGGGGAAAGAACCGGCCGCGCACGATGCCCAACGGGGGCGCGGCGCTATCCGACCATCGCAATCCAGGCATGTTCGTGGCGTACGGGCCGCATGTGCTCGCCAATCACGCCGAGCAGCCGCTATCGGTCTACGACATCGCGCCGACGGTTCTGGCGCTCCTCGGCCTGCCGCCGGCAGCCGACATGCCGGGTCATGTGATCACATGGGCGTTCAAGGACGTCGCGCCGATCACCTCCGTCCGTGTGGTCAGTTACGGCGAGTTCGTCACCAGCAAGCCGCTGACGATCTCCGCGCACGTCACCGAAGGCCCGTACGCGCGCGAGTTGCAGGCCATCGGCCACCTCAACGACCCGACGCGCAACCTCACGCCAGTGCTCGAAGACGAAGGGGATGCGCCCCAGCGCGCGGCCGCGCCGCTGTCGCCGGAGCGGTGGGGACAGTACGCGTACTACAACAACCTCGGCGTCGATCTGCGCGGGAAGGGAAAGCTGAACGAGGCCGTCGATGCATTCGACCGCGCCATCGACATCAATCCGACGCGCCCGACGCCGCATCTCAACGAGGCCATGACGATGTTCGACCGGCAGCAGTATTCGCCGGCCGACGATCAGTTCCTGAAGGCGGTGGCTCTCGGATTGCCGAACGCGGAGAGTTACTTCATCGACTTCGCCGCGCTCTACCGGGAGCGCAATATGGACGCGCGGGCGATCGCGCTGCTCTACCAGGGGCGGAGGCTCTTTCCGCAGTCGTATCTCGTCGCCGCGAACCTCGGCTCCGCGTTGCTTGCGGCGCAGCGGTACAGCGAAGGCGTTCCGGAGCTGGTCCGTGCTCTCGGGATCCAGCCGTCTTCCACAATGGCTCTCAACAACCTCGGCGTTTTCTACTCGCAGCAGAACGACTATGGGCGCGCTCTCGACTTCTGGAACCGTTCGCTAACCATTGATCCGCACCAGCCGCAGATCCGTGAAGCAGCAATGGCTGCCCGCTCGCGGTTGTAGGGTCCGGTTGACACGAAATTTTCCCGCCGCTAGACTGTTGACCGCAGCTGAGACTTAGTCTCAATATCATCCATGCCCACCATCGACCGCGAGATCCACCGCTTCCAGGAGTTCCTGGTCCATCAGGGGCAGAAGCTCACCAAGGAGCGCACCGCACTCGTACGCGAGATCTTCGGGACGCACTATCACTTCGAGGCCGATGAGCTGCTCTTCAAGATGAAGCAAAAGAGCGTCAAGATCTCGCGGGCTACCGTCTACCGTACTCTCGAGCTGCTTGTGAAATCGGGCCTGGTCCGCCGCGTTCACCTCGGTGAGGACCACTACCACTACGAGCACGTCCGCGGCGACTCCCATCACGACCACCTCGTCTGCACGGCTTGCGGCTCCGTGATCGAGTTCAACGATCCGGAGCTGGAGCAACGGCAGATCGAGATCTGTGCCCGCAAGAAATTCACGCCGACGTTTCATAACCTGCAGATCCTCGGCGTCTGCGATTCCTGTCACCGGAAAGGGGAGCAGCCCGCCTCACCTGATCGCGTCATGTCGATCGGCGAAGGGGCCATGCGGCTCCGAAAATAATCGATCAATGATTCCCGCCCTCATCATCGTGTTTCGCGAAGGCTTCGAGGCCTTCCTCTCCGTCGCCATCATCCTGGCCTATCTCCGCAAGACAGGCCGCAACTCACTGCGCCCCGCCGTCTACGCCGGCATCGTCACGTCGATCGTGGCAAGCTTCGCCCTCGGCTGGTGGCTGATGCGCGTCAATCAGTCGTTCTGGGAGGGTGTCCTCGGCCTCATCGCCGCGGTGCTGGTGGCCTCCTTCGTCGTCCACGTCTGGCGTACCGCGCCGAAGATGAAAGGCGACATGGAGCGGCGGCTGGACGTCTACTCGTCGGCCACCTCTCGCCTCCTGGCCGTCGCCGGAGTCTTCGGCTTCACGGTGCTGATGGTGACGCGCGAAGGGATGGAGACGGCGCTGATGCTGATCCAGGTCCGCAACAGCCGCTTCATCCTCGGCTCGCTCCTCGGCATCGCCGCCGCTGCGGCGATGTCATGGGCCTGGGCGCACTACGGGCATCGCATCGACATCAAACGCTTCTTCCAGGTGACCGGCCTCTTCCTGCTGCTCTTCACGCTGCAGATCCTCTTCTATTCGATCCACGAGTTCTCCGAGGCCGAAGTTCTCGGCCGCTGGAGCGAAGCCATTCATAACGCCACCGAGCCGTTCTCACCGGTCGGGATCTACGGCAAGTGGCTCTCGGTGCTGATGGTTGGGTTATGCGCGGCGTGGTTGGTGGGAGCGTCGATGAAGGACCGGTTCGCAAGGTCGAGGGCGGCGTAGTTCGGAGCACTACAGCTCCGGCAACCGCTCGATCAGCCGCTGCAATCTCCGCAGAGTCCTCTCCTTTCCGAGCACCACCGCCACGTCGAAAATCGGGGGTGAGGCGCCTCGGCCTGTCAGGGCAAGACGGAGCGGATGGATGAGTTTCGCCGCGCTGACGCCCAGCGTTTCGGCAAGTTTGCGTAAGGCGGCCTCCGAGGTCACCACATCGAACGGATCTGTGGATGACAACGTCTCGTGCAGCGCGGAGAGACGGCCGGCGAGGTCATCGCCTTTGATGTGCTTCCTTACGGTATCGCCGTCGTACTCGATGGCATCGTCATCGACGAAGTAGATGGCCATCTGATCGGCGAGCTCGCGCAACGTCCGGACGCGCATCTTGTGAAGCTCGATGATCGTTCTCACTTCGTCGAGCGGCGGTGGGGCATCACCGAGAAAGGGAACGAGATGCGGATAGATCTGCCCGGCGGTCATGCGCATCAGGTACTGGCCGTTCATCCAGATCAGCTTTTCCGGGTCGAAGACGGCCGGCGCTTTGTTGACGTCGGCGAGATCGAACCATTGTGTAGCCTCGCCCGCCGTGAAGAGCTCGCGGTTCTCTCCGGGCGACCAGCCGAGAAGCGTGAGGAAATTGAAAAGCGCATCCGGGACGATGCCAATCTCACGGTACTCCTCGGCTGACGTCGCGCCGGTTCTCTTCGATAGCCGCTTTTTGTCGCCGCCGAGGATCAGCGGCAGATGTGCAAACGACGGTACCGCGGCGCCGAAGGCCCGGAAGAGCAGGACGTGCTTGGGCGTATTCGAGAGGTGGTCGTCGCCGCGGGCCACATGGGTGATGGCCATGTCGATGTCGTCGACGACCACGGAGAGGTGGTACGTCGGATTGCGGTCGGAGCGAAGAAGGACGAAGTCGTCGATCAGCTCTCCCTCGAAATGCACGTCGCCGCGGATGAGGTCATGAAACTCGATCGGGCTCGGCTGCACCGCAAAACGGATCACGTGCGGTTCCCCGGCATCGCCATCGATCTTGCGGCACCGTCCGGAGTATCGCCACTGCTTGCCGGCACGCTCCGCGGCGGAGCGTGCGGCATCGAGCTCCTCGACCGTGCAGTAACAGCGGTATGCCTTGCCCGCCGCGACCAACTCCTCGGCGCGCTCACGGTACCGCTCCAAGCGGTCGCTCTGGTAGACGGGCCCCTCGTCCCAGGCAACGCCCAGCCACTTCAGAGAGGTGATGATCTGTTCCGCGTGATGCTGGCGGGAGCGCTCGACGTCGGTGTCTTCGATGCGCAGCAGCATCGTTCCGCCAAATCGCCGTGCATGGAGGAGATTGAAAATCGCGGTACGGGCGCCGCCGACGTGGAGAAAGCCGGTCGGAGAAGGAGCGAAACGGAGCTTCATGGCAGGGATGGAGTCTAGCGCACGGTTACGCTGAGGAATGCTGAATGTTGAGTGTTCAATGTTCAATGTCGAATGTTGAATGTTGAATGAAGCAGGAACGAACATTCAACATTCAACATTGAACACTCCACATTCAACATTTGCCTTCCCCCATCAAGACGCCACACTCCTCCCAGATCACCAGGTTCCGTTCCAACCGCGTAGAATCCTTCCCATGCGCCGCTCCCGTGGCTTCTCGATGGTCGAGGTAATGGTCGCGCTGGCGATCCTGGCGATCGTGATCACGACGACGATCGCCATGTTCGCCGAGAAGACACGTCGGATGCGGCAGGCCAGCGAGACGATCCTGGCATGGCAGGCGCTCTCGAACGAGGCCGAGCTCTGGCGGCGGGTACCGTTCACGCAGATCGACGTCGCTTCGAGCCAATCGTTCCAGTCGGACCTCACCCTCCTCAAGCCGCTCGCTCCGTACACCACCGCGGTGAAAGTCGACGCGCCGCGCACGGACATCCGCAACGTCACCTTGACGATTCGCTGGACCGACGGACACGAAGCGCACCTCTCCGTTGCGCGCGCCAACACCGGCGGGAGCAACCTGTGGTGAGCCGCCGCCGCGCGCGCGGCTACTCGCTCCTGGAGATCGTCGTAGTGTTGGCGCTCTTCGGCGTCTTTCTCTTCATTCTCGTCACGCTCACGACCGAGATGCGGCGCAATGAGAAGAAGTGGCCGATCAACTTCTTCGCACATCCGGAGGTAGGCAATGCCCTGGCCCGGATGCGGCGCGACATCCTCGACAGCACGTCGTTTCCCGACACCATCGACAAGTACAGCCAGTCGCCAACGACGCTCATCGTCTATACGATCAATCAGGACGGTACAGCGGAAACGGTGGTCTGGGATTTCAGCCAGCCCGGCGAGGTGCATCGGGTGGCCTTCAAGGCGACGCTGAAATCGTCGGAATGGATGACCCACGAGGACCCGATCTTCATTACCTCGCTGGAACCGATGGAATCCGGCGACGAGCAACAAGTGCACGTCCGTGCTATCGACACAGAAGGAAAGCTTGCCATTGATGAGATCTTCGTTCCGCGCCCGCACGCGTGAGCGCGGGTATGTGTTGATCGCCGCGATTGCGCTGGCGATCCTCTACTTCGCTCTGATGGAGCTGATGCTGATCGACTCCTCGCGCGCATTGCGCGAGGCCCAGCGGTTCCGCTCGCACGTCATCGCGGCAACGCTGGCCGAGAGCGCGGCCGAGCTCTCGGCGGCATCGATGGTCACGCGCAACGCCGGTGACAACATCAATGCCGACGACGAGCAAGGATCGATGAAGGCGAACTGTAAAGTTGCCGGAACGGCCTTCGACATCGACGCCGAGGCCAATACCAGCGGCGTGATGCCAATGAAAGCCACCGTGCGCGTGCAGGGAAGAATCATCGGGCAGCGGGTGATGGTGGATTACACGTATCACTCGCAGTAAACGCAACTCCTATGATCTCCGTCCTCGCAGCAACCCGATGCCGATTGCGATTGCCGCCAGGCCGCCGAGGACTTTCGCCGGATTGGCCTTCGCGTAGGCACGCGCCCGGTCCAGCGACTTCAGGCTCTTCATCTGATCGCCGATCGATCGGACCCTCGTCGGATCGATCCCGAGATTGGTCAGAAAGCTGTTGAAACCGGTCTCAGGACGTTCCGCGACCGGCACACTCGTCTCACGCTGGTAGGGGTGAAACTGAGTGTTGGGGTTCATGTTGTCGACCATCCGTATCCTCCTTCGGATGGTTATTCGTACTGCCAACGGGATGCCAGCAAACGCGCGTCAGATCTCTGCGATCAGGCGTTGCAATTGGGGCAGCAGCGAGGCTCCGATCGCGACTTTGACGATGTCGGCGAGGATGAACGGCCGCACCCCGGCAATCCAGGCTTGCTTTGCGCCGGCGAATGCCGCCAACCACGACCAGCCGCCGAGGTAGATCACGCCGAGGGCGACCAGCATGCCGCCGACGGCACGGAGCGTCGTCGAGCCCCAGCCGCGCTGCGAGAACCAACCGGCAACAAATGCGGCGAACGGATAGGAGAAGAGGTAGCCGGCGGTCGGGCCGGCAAGCCAGATCGGTCCGCCGTGACCTTGTGCGAACACCGGGAGGCCGCTGAAACCCTCCAGCAGATAGAGCGCCAAGGCCGCGGCGCCTCGCGAGGAGCCGAGCGTGACGCCGACGAGCAGGACAGCGAGCGGTTGCAGCGTCAGCGGTACCAGCGTGCCGGGAATCGGGATGGCTATCTGCGCGGCGATGGCGATGACCGCCGATGCGCCGATGACCAGCAGCATGTCGAGAGCGGCGCGGCCGCGCACGATGCGGGAAATCAGAGTCGTAGGGATGGTTTGGGCAGTGGTCTGCATTTGGTCTCCTAAGGGCAGAAGGATGAGAGTCCCTTCTGCTTTCAGCTTTCTGCCTTCTTACTTCCCATGACCAGGATTGCGGGCAGCAGCGTGATCGCGGCCAGTCCGCTCAGGCCGATGCCGAATGTTGAAGCATACCCAATCGAGCGCAGCCCTGGATAGTGCGAAAAGGCGAATGAGCCGTAGCCGACGATCGCCGTGAGGGCGGCCATGACGATGGCCTTGCCGGTTTCATGCGCGCTTCCGCGGAACGACGCGGGAGCCTCGCGATAGCGCTGGAGCATGTAGATGGCGTAATCGGTGGCGACGCCGATGATCATCAACCCGACGAAGATGTTCATGAAGTTGAACTCGAGCCCGAGCAGCGCCATCAGCCCCAGCATTCCCACCGCCCCGGCGACGAACGGGACGAACGAGAGCAAGGTCAGCTTGACGTTGCGGAAGCTGACGAACATCAGGACGAGCACGGCGATGAAGCCGATGATCGTCGAGCGCGTGGCGTCCGCCTTCACGATGTGCCGCAATGTGGCGCTGACGAGGTTCACGCCGGTGAGGACATCGCCCGGGTGCCGGTCGGGCAGCGCCAGCAGTTTGGCCGGAACATCGCGCGGCCATTTGCCGCCGGTCGGGTAGACGTTGACCACCGACATCCAGCCGCTGCCGACCTGTTTCACGAAGCGTGTCGTCAGCTTGGTGATTTCGGCGCTGCCGATCGTCTGCAGTGTGATCGGCTGAGCGGGCGACAACGTCTGCGCGAACAGCTTCATGTAGTCGTCGTACACATCCGGGCGGAAGCCGTTTTCGGCCAGCGCGACGCGGAAGGTACGGTCGATGCGTGCGGCGTTGAATTCGTTCCCGCTGCCGGCGTGAAGCCGGTCGATGATCTTCTGCTGGTCGACCGCCGGCGGAAGGAAGGACGAGATCGACTGGTATGAGGCGATGGTGTGATCCGCCACGAGTGCGTCGAGGTCCTTTGAGGCGGTGCGCGTCTTCTCCAGCGCCTCCTCCAGCGTCTTCCCATCACAGACGTACATCATGAAGTCGAACGACTGTCCGAACTTCTCGGTGATGCGCGACTGATTGACGACGCCGGGATTCCCCTTCGCCCGCAGGTCCTGGATGTTGTCGCTAAAGTGAACCCCCGTCGCCAGAACGCCGCAGACGGCGATGAATACGATCCAGATGCCGATGGTCACGAGCGGCCGGGTCACGGAGATGTCGATCAGCTTTCCTGCGCCGAACGAGTGCAGATAGAGCTTCGGCGCTTTCCGCGATTCCTTCCTCTCGGAGAAGACGATGAGCGCCGGGAGCAGGAACATCACGCAGAGGAGGAAGAAAAGGATGCCGACACCGGTGAGAAGGCCGAGCTGCGTCATCCCGCGGAAGTCGGTGGCGAGGAAGGCGAAGAAGGTTCCAGCCGTGGTGATGGCGGCGACGAAGACGCCCGGCATCGTCGAGCGCATGATCACGCGGATGGCTTCCTGCATCGATGTGCCGCGGTTTCTCTCGTCGACGTAACGGCCGTAGAGAACGGTGATGAAGTCGATGCCGAGCCCGGCCAGCAGAGCAGCGAACCCCGCGCTAGCCTGCGAGAGCTTCCCGTAGGTCACGCCGGCCATGCCGAAGGTCAGCAGGAGGCCGAGGGCAAGCGGCGCGCCGGCGTAGATGATCGAGGCCGGGCGGCGGAACGCGTAGAGGAACAGCGCCAGCACGCCGATGACCGTTCCGAGGATGTTGATGATGACGTCTTTGCGAATGAGGTCGGCGTCTCCGACGGCGATCTCGTAGCCGCCCGTGTGGGAGACCTTCGGCAGAGGTGTTCCCGGCGGCGCGTTCTTCTGAAAGTCGGCCAGCGCCGATGCTTCGAGCAGCGAGCCTTCGTTGAGGAGTGCCTTGCCAAATGGCACATCCTGCGCGGGCCTTTTCGGCTTGGTCAGGATCAACAGCATGCTGTGATCCGACGACATGTAGTAGCCGCTGGAGGTATCCATACGGAATCCGCTGCCGGCGGACTGAAACTTGCGGAGGAAGATCGGCAGGAGGTTGAAGGGATCGTACTGAACGAGCGGCTTCATCGCCATCGCCTGAGGCGTCTGGAGCATGGAGCGGTTGCGGGCAACCGACTCGCGGATGCCCTGGTCAGTCAGTTTAGCGGCGACCTCGTCGAGCTCGGCGGGCGTCAGGAAGAGCAGCGCTTTCGGCAGGATGATCTCGATGAAATCGAGCGGGTTGGGGATCTTGTACGTCACATCTCCGATTTTCGGATTCTTTCGATAGCCTTCGGCGATGGCCTCGATGAGCGAGTCGTACTCATGAACGTCGCGCCCTTTCGGCATGTCCAACACCACGATGTGGTAGTCGATCGTGCCGAGGTCTTTGAGGACTTTGCGGAACTCATTGACCTGACGGTTCTGCTGCGGGATGAGGTTCAGCAGATCGGGATCGAACGAGAGCCGGGTCGCGCCGATGACGGCAAGCACCGCCAGCACCAGCGCGGTGATGAGGATCTCTCTGTTGCGTCGCAGGCAGAGGCGCGCCAGCGCGTCGAGGATTCGGTCGGTCAATTGGATTTCTCGGGAGGGATTCTCGCGGTATCGTTTGCTTCGCCCTGAAAGCGGGGGGGATGACAACATGCGCGGTCGAACGAGTCAAGTTGCATTCGCTCTCCTCCTTCTGGCGGTTGCCTGCCAGAAGCGGGAGCCCCTCACCGCTGCAAAAGCCGAGCAGATCCTTCGCGACGTCCGTTTCACGGCCGAACCGATCTACGCGGAAGTGCCGCAGAAGGTCTGGTGGAATGCACGTTTTCCGAAAGACGAGTTCGACGAGCGCTCTCTGCGCACGTTCGATCATCTTCGGCAGGCCGGTCTCATCACCGTGACGGGCGGAGCGACTGCGGACGGAGCCGCATACGTCGCCCATGTCACGCCGTCAGGCTTCCCGATCCTCGGTACGGCGCCGAGCGCGCGCGGTCCTGTCTTCCGCGGGCTGATCTGTTACCGCGTCTACGACGGCCTCCACAACTTTCAACGCCATCCGACCGAGCCGACCACCGGCCACGGCGAGCTTGTGTGGCACTACACCCGCCCGACGCCGCTCTATCCGATGTTCGAGACGAAGCAGAACAAGCCGCTCGACAAGCCGTTCGTCTCGCTGGTGTCGTTTTACTACCAGGACCATCAGTGGAAGTTTGATGTGACTGTGCGGAAGACGGAAGCGGAGTGACCGGCAACGCGCTGCTAAGCCCGCAATCAAGTATTCTCCACGCCCCATGAGCTCCTCCAGCAAGCCCCGCACGGACGGGCGCGCCTCGAATCAGATGCGCCGCGTCGTCATCACCCCGAACTTCAGCAAGCACGCCGAGGGCTCCGCGCTGATCGAGATCGGCGACACGCGCGTGATTTGTACCGCCTCGATCCAGGAGAAGGTCCCGCAGTTTCTCTATCGCAGCGGCAAGGGTTGGGTCACCGCCGAGTACGGCATGCTGCCGCGCGCCACGAGCGAGCGCACCGACCGGGAGGCCGCGCGCGGAAAGCAAGGCGGCCGAACGATGGAGATTCAGCGTCTGATCGGCCGTTCTCTCCGCGCCGCCGTGAACACGGAGCTCCTTGGCGAACGCACCGTTTGGCTCGACTGCGACGTCATTCAGGCCGACGGCGGCACGCGTACGGCGTCGATCACAGGGGCCTTCGTGGCGCTGGCGCTGGCGCTGGGAAGGCTCTACATCGACGGAAAGCTCGCCAGCTGGCCGATCAGCTCCTTCGTCGCGGCCGTCTCGGTCGGCATCATCAACGGCGTGCCGGCGCTCGATCTCAACTATGAGGAAGACTCGAAAGCCGGCGTCGACATGAATATCGTCGCCACCGACAAAGGGCAATTCGTCGAGCTCCAGGGCACCGCGGAAGGAGCCACCTTCAGCGAAGAGCAGATGACGGCAATGCTCGGTCTGGCGAAGGAAGGGATCGCGTCGCTCATTGGAATGCAGCGCGAAGTCCTGGCGCCGACGCTGACCCGTGTCGATGCGCTCGCGCGTGAGCGGCTGAATAAGAAGTTCCGGTAGGACGGGGTGCCGCGGTCTCGCGGTTTCGGAGTCTCGCGGTGGGTCGATGCCGCGAAACCGCGTAATCTCAGGACGACAGCAGCACGAACACCTCGCCTTTGTGCAGTCCGAACCATCCCTGGTACGGATAACGCGCGATCACGCGTTTCCCAGCGAGCGGCTCGTAAGCGACCGTGTACGGGCGGTCGCCGACGCCGAACTGGTGGATGCGCCGCATCCGCTGATCGCCTTTCGACAGCTCGTAGAGATAGAACGGCTCGGCGCCGGCGTTGATCGATGTGACCGCCACGCCGCGCGCGCGAAGATCGTTGATCGCCGTCCACCGGGCCCGGTTCCATGAGAAGTACTCCTGCACCGCAAGCGTGGAAAAGACGGCGATGATGGCCAGTGCCACGACACTCATGCAGCGCACCGCGCGCGATTGCCACGGGAGCATGAGCGGGAGGGCGATGACAAGCGGCCAGGCGGAGTCGAGCGAGTAGCGGTCGACGTACAGGCCGGACCCGAAAAGCGCCAGAGAGCCGAAGAGTGCCGAGCCCAGGGCCAGCAGGGAGGTGTTCGTGCGCGCCGCGCGGCGCAGCACGGCCCAAATCAGAGGCGCCGCCAGCAGCACGCTCGCGTAGGTAATTACGAGCCGCGCCGCATGCGCCAGCCGAAACGGATAGCTGCCCGCGAGTGCCAGCGGCCCGAGGCCGAAGTCCGCGAAAATGTTGCCCGCAAAGATGTCGCAGCAGTACGGCGAGACGAAGTACGGCATCGCGATTCCGTCCGACAGGAGCGATTGCACGCGGGCAAGAAGAATGACGGTCAGTACGCCGGCAATGGCGAGGTCGGACCGCCGGCAGGTTCTGGCGAATACGATCACCAGCGGGGCGGCCAGCGGAAGAAAAAAAAGAGCGCAGTTCTGCGCGTTGAACGTGGCGTAGTGATCGAAAACCGCCATCTGCTCCGGCAACCGGAACGTCGACTCCGTCCACATCTTGAAATGGACCGCAAACTCCGCCATCGATCCGGTCAACCATTCGGGCTTCAGAAGAAAGATGATCCCGAAGATCGCGATCGTGCCTCCGACGGCGGCAGCACCGCGCCAGCGCCGCCGCACCAACGCCAGGATCAGCGGCGCCGCAAGGAGGGTAATGCCGGTCTGGCGTACGAAGCAGGCCATCAGGGCTGCCGCGCAGCCGGCGATCAGCCAGACGCCGCGTTCGTCGTCGAATCCGCGAACGAAGCACGCCAGCGCCACCGCCGAGCCGAAGACGAACGGCACCTCGGTCATGAACGTGCACGACGACCAGAAGAAGATCGGATGAAAGCCGAGGGCCAGCGTGGCCACGATGCGGCCAACGCGCGGAACATCCGCGCGCAGCAGCATGCGGTGAACGATGACGAGCGTCGCCGCGGCCAGGACGAGGGTCGATGCACGCAGGACGTCGAACGACTCACCGAAAAGGCGTGTCCACAGCGCACCCCACAGCACCTGAGCCCGCAGGCTGACGGCAGTGAACGCGGTGAAATGAAAGCGTCCCGTCTCAGCGAAGCGCCATGTCGCCAGCGCAAAGTCCCAGTCGTCGTCGATCGGGAAGTTGCCGCGCGGGTTGGCGAAAGCGATGGCGGCAGCCCAGAGCGCGATGATCGCAAGCGGCTCGACCCGGCGGGAGGCGGATGTTGAATGTTCAATGCTCAATGTGTGTGCGAGCATTTACCATTGCTCATCCAACATTCAACATCCGACATTGCCTCCCGATCCGACCGCCGCGTCGCTGAGTGGCTATTCCTGCTCACGTTCGGAGCCTGCGCGTACTTCTTCGCCGGCGGCGGCTGGAACCAGAACTCGCAGTTCGACCTGACGCGGGCGATCGTGGAGCGGCATACGTTCGCCATCGACGCGTACGCGGCCAACACCGGCGACGTTTCCGTCGTCAACGGCCACGTCTACTCGAACAAATCACCGGCGCTGTCGTGGGTTGCGGCGATTCCGTACTCCGTGTTGTACACGTTCGAGCGCAGCCGCGGAGCGAATCCGGGTGAGGCCACGCTGCTTACGATCAACGCCTGGCTCTGCTCGATTCTCTGCGTTGCGCTCGCTGCGGCTCTGATTCCTCCAATGGTCTTTGTCTACGCGCGGCGGCGAGGATTCGCGGCGGGATGGGCAGCCGTCGTAGCGTTATCGTCGGTGCTGGCGACGCAGCTCCTCCCATATGCGACGCTGTTCATGTTGCATGCGCCGAGCGCCGCGCTTCTTCTCTACGCGCTGACGACGCCGCATCGCGCGCGGGCCGGCTTCGCGGCGGCGCTGGCGACGGCGATGAACTATCTCTGCGCGCCTGCCCTCATCGCATTCGCGTTGATCGAACGGCGTGCCATCCTTCGCTATTGTGCTGCCGCGCTCGCGCCGCTCGTGGCGCTGGCCGCGTACCAGTACGTTTGCTTCGGCAGCATCTTCACCATCAGCATCGTTCACGAGGATCCGCGCTTCCTCACCCATGGCGCTGGGATGGGCGTCTTCGTGCGCCCGACCCTAGGTGTTCTTTACGCGGTCACGCTCTCGCCATATCGCGGGTTCTTCTTCTTCGCGCCGCTGCTTCTGGCAGCTCTCCTCGGCGTTCGCGCCTGGTGGCGGGCCGAGCGCATCCAATGCGCGGCATCGCTCGCCGTGATCGCCGCTTTCTTCGCCTTCAACGTCAGCTTCAACGGGTGGGATGGGGGGTGGGGAATCGGCGGGCGATATCTCGTTCCAATCATCCCGCTGTTCGGCATTGCGCTGCTGTACGTCCGTTGGCGCGCGGTGGCGTTGGTTGCAGCCGCGCTCTCTTTCGCCATCAACTTCACGGCTGCTGCAGTCGATCCGCAGCCATCGACGGCGATCGCCCGTCCGGTCACGCAATACCTTCTGCCGCTGTTGCTCAACGGCCAATTCGCGGCGGCGCCACCGGCGATTCCGCCGTGGTTCGCGGCGACGTTCACCGGCCACACGTCGGTCAATCGCACCACGCTTGACGAAGCGATGGTTTTCGAGCGCCATGCTCCCGGCACGCCGGCGTCGGAGTGGGCGAGCTTCAACCTTGGCGAGGTGTTCACGGGCCCCGGGGAGGCGCTCTCGCTGATTCCGATCGTTCTGCTTCTCCTCGGCGGAGGAATCGCAATCGCGCGGATGGCCACGAGAACATGAACGCCATCGATCGCCGCATCGCCGAGTGGCTCTTTCTGCTCACCTTCGCCACCTACGGCTACTTCTTCGCCGGCGGAGGATGGAACCAGAACGCCACGTTCGATCTGACGCGGGCCATCGTCGAGCGGCATACGTTTGCGATCGACGCCTATGACCGCAATACCGGCGACGTCTCCTTCGGCCGCGGCCACACTTACGCGAACAAGGCGCCCGCTCTGGGGTGGCTGGCGGCGATTCCGTATGCGCCACTCGACGCGTTCGAGCGGTCGCGCGACGCCGATCCCGGCAACGCCCAACTGTTGACGATCAATGCCTATCTCTGCTCGCTCGTCTGCGTGGCGTTGCCGGGAGCATTCATACCGGCGATGCTCTTTCTCTACGCCAGGCGCCGCGGGGTTGTCGCGCGATGGGGCGCGCTCGTGGCACTGGCCATGGCGCTGGCTACACAGCTCCTCCCCTACGCCACGATCCTGATGGTGGCCGTTCCGAGCGCGGCGCTGCTGCTGTTCGCGCTGACAACGCCGCATCGCGCCATGGCCGGATTCGCCGCCGCGCTGGCCGTGGCGATGAATTATCTCTGCGCGCCGGCGCTCCTCGTTTTCGCATTCGTCGGGCCGCGGAAGACCTGGTTTCGCTACGCGCTCGCGTCGCTGCCTCCGCTCGCTGCATTGCTCGCGTACCAGCGGATATGCTTTGGCGGCTTCTTCACCACGAGCGTGGAAGTGACCGATCCGCGGTTCCTAACCCACGGCGCGCCGCTCGGCGTGATGCAGCGGCCATCGCTGGGGGTGCTCTACGCCATCACGTTCTCGCCGTACCGCGGCTTCTTCTTCTTCGCGCCGCTGCTCCTCGTCGCGCTCTTCGGCTTCGCGGCCTGGTGGCGCCGCGAGCGCATCGTCTGTGCGGCTGCGATCGTCGTGATCGTCGTATTCGTCGCGTTCAACACCAGCTTCAACGGATGGGAAGGGGGCTTCGGGATCGGCGGGCGCTATCTCGCTCCGCTCATTCCTCTCTTCGGAATCGCGCTTCTCCACGTTCGCTGGCACGCGCTTGCCGGCGTCGCGGCGGCAGTCTCTTTTGCCATCAACTTTGCCGCGGCCGCCGTCGATCCTCAACCGTCCGGCACCATCCCCCGTCCGTTGACGCAGTACATCGCGCCGCTCTTGCTGCACGGCCGCTTCGCGCCGTCGGTGCCGATCACGTTTCCATGGTCATCGACGACATTCACCGGTCACACCTCAGTAAATCGAATGACGCTCGACGAACCGGTTGTGTTCTTTCGCCACCCCGCCGGCAGCGAGGCCTCTGAGTGGGCAAGCTTCAATCTCGGCGAGTTTGCAACCGGCCCGGGCGACGCCCGCTCCCTGATCCCGATCGCTTTGGTCATCCTCGGCGGAGGATTCGTGATCGCGCGATTGGCCATGAAATCAGCAGCAGAGCCGTGACAATCGCTCCGGCCAACCCACCGTAGAACGACGCCGGGAAGTAGTCGACACGCACGTCCCAGTCGCCCGGTGGAATTGTAAAGCCGAAGAACGCACCATTGACCGGCTGTGGCGCGATCCTCCGGCCGTTGAGGGAAACACGCCATCCCGGCCACCAGGGCTGGCTGCTGACGATGAGGGCGTGCCGCTGCGAGCGGATTCGGAGCCGGAACGCTGTGTCGCCGGCTTCCACGATCTGCACGATCGGATCGCTCTTCGGCGCAAGGAGGTCCCGACGCATCCTGTCGCTATCGACCGGAAGGATGTTGACGACAGTCTGCTTCGAAAAATCGTGCTGCATCAGCGTCTGCGCGAAACGGTCGTGGTTGAACTCGAGAACGATGTCGTGCGCGGCGAAGAAGCGCGGTTTGACGTCGCGGTTCTCGAAAATGCGGCCATCACGGCCCTCGTAGAGGAGTTGATATCGCCGGCGGTCCTTCGGATCGAAGGCGTGATCGCCGATGACATAGCGGACGTTGAGATAGTTCAACAGCGGCGTGTCGAGGTTCTGCCACTTGGCGAAGTACTCGTTCGTTTCGAGATTCGTCAGGAGCCGCAAGACGCCGAGGTAGCGGCCGAAGGCCATCGGATCGTGCGTGCGGATGTCGGCCAGACCGTACATCGCCTGCGCATTCGGGAAGAGCGCTGCGCCGATGCCGACGATGCGGAAGGGGTCGTTACGCGGCGTGGACGCCTGCAGACGCTGTAAAGTCGCGATCAACGGCGTCTTTGGGTACATCGCCTCGACGGGCAGCACCGGATTCCAGCCGTCGGTCGCTGTCCACAACTCGGCGATGATCGCGGCGCCGGCGAGCATCGTGGCGATGTGCCTTCCCCGCACGGGCAGCACGAAGAGCGCTGCCATGGTGAGGACGGCCATGCTTGGAAGGATGGCGATCATAGCCGTGTCCTTCGCTGCCGCGGTCGCGAACGGGAAGGTCAGCATCAGGTAGAGCAGAAATGCGGCGGCCGCCAATACGCCCAGAAGAAAGGGGATAGATCGCTCGCGCCGGGCGGCGTCGATCGCCGCCGCCGTCATCGCCGCGGCGATCCAGCAGAGCAGCAGACGCAGTCGCGCATTGGCCGCCAGGCGAAAGGCGAAATGGAAAAGGGAGCTAATGACGGGCCAGTTGAAGATGATGCCCACCGCGATGAGCGCGAGAACGACCAGAAAAAACTCGCGCGTGCGAAAGCGGCGCCGCACGACCGCTTGAACGAGAAGCGCGAACCAGGAGGCGATGCCGAGGATGCCGGCAAAGCCAGTGATCGACTCCGCCGTGGCCGGACCCGACGGTTTTTCGACCGGCGCGTGGCCGTAGAAGTTCGGCTCGAAGGTGGCGATGGCGGAAGGAAAGTCGGAGAACGGCGGCTCGCCGTTTGGGTTGACCTGCAACTCCTGAAAACGCCGCGACTTCTTCACCGTCTCGGCGAACGTGGCGATGAACGGAGCGGCCAGCAGCGCGGCCACAAAGATCGCCGCGGCGGCGAGCGCCAGCGCGCGTATGGCATCGCGGCGAGGCACCGGACGCTCGACGAAGGCAACCCAGAGAGCGAAGAGGCCTCCGAAGAACGTGGCGTGCGTCACCGTCTCCGGATGGCCGCCATACAGCATCGCCGTCCAGACCACGACGGCGAAAACAAAACGCCGGTACGTACACCGCTCGATCAGCAGCTCCATGGCCAAAAACGCCGCCGGCAACCAGACAGCGACCGTGACGATCGGGAAGTGCAGCCAGGTGCTGACGAACGTGCAGAAGGCGAATGAGATCGCCCCGATCGCCGATGGCAGCTCGTCATAGCGTCGCCGGCAGAAGAGGTACATCGACGTGAGGGCGATGAGCAGTTTCATGGCTGCCTCGGCGGTCATGGCGTAGCCGAGCGGCAGCGGAAGCGCCAGCAGGCGCAGCGGCGACATGGCCGAGCTCTGGCCGTTCGCCAGAAGCGGATAGCCGCATCCCGCCAGCGGATTCCAGATCGGGAACTGCAAGGAGCGCCATGCCTCGCGCGCCTGATGCGCCCACGGCACGATCTGCATCGTCAGATCGTTCATCTCCGGGTTCGACAGTAGATGGCGGTGGCCCCAGCTCCCCCACGGCGGAAGGATGTTGATGAAGTCGACCGGCAGGTTGACGTAGCGGCCGGTCATCGGCCGGAAGAGATAGATCAGGACGAGTGCGTAGAAGAACCCTGCCACGCGCCAGGGCAGAGCGTCACGGCCTCCCGGGCTCCAGCGCCGGGCGCAGGCGATCGCGATCGCGTAGAGCGCGCCGACGTAGATCCATGTGGCGTTGAACACCGGCGCGGATCATAAAGCAGACGAGCACGGCGGCGGTCAGCAGCGCGAGTAGCGATGCCGCGTAGAACGAGACGGGGACGTAGCGGATGCGAACGATGGTGTGGCCGGCGGGGACGGTGAAGGTGAGGAATGGGTCATGCGAGTTTTCATTTGCAAGGTTGACAATGCCTGTGACTCGCCACCACCGCGACCAACCGACACTGCTGGAGATGAGCGTCTCCTTCGGTGTATCGACCTCGAGCGTATAGGCAACGCCGCTGGCGGCGGTGGTGCGCACCTGGGCACCTTCGCCGAAGAATCGTGGCATGGCGCGAAGGTTCTCGTAGAGCCGCCCGTCGCTGCCGGCGTAGCGCAACGCGTAGCGCGTGGTGTCGGTCAGCTCATGACCGGGCTCTGTCATCAGCCAGCGGACGTTCAGCCGGTCGAGGAGCGGCGTCGATTCGGCGATCCACTTCTTGTAGTAGTCGTGCGTGATGCCGCTGCTGATGAAGTGAATGTACGGCGCCGGCTCCATCGGATCGTGAACGCGGGCGTCCTCAATGCCGAACATGGCATTGGTGTTCGGAAAGAGAACGCCGCCGATGCCGGCCACGCGATCGAAGCCGGGGCGGTGGTGGCGCAACACGGCCTCAATGAGAGGCGTGCGCGGATAGAACGTCGACATCGGAAAGGCGCGGTTCCAGCCGATCGTCAGCGGCCACATTTCGGCGATGACGGCGGCGACGAGCAGCAGTGAGGCGACACCTCGCAGCCGCGGCACGAGGGCGAGCGCCGCGACCGCGATGACGATGATGCTTGGGATGACCGAGAGCAGTCCGTCGTGCCGCGCGCTGGCGCTGGGGAACGGCGTCCTGGCGACGATCAGCACGATCAGCGCGGCCGACGATGCCAATCCGATCGCGAACGGCAGAACGTTCCCGCGCGACAGACGATCCAACGCGGTGGCGATCAGCACAGCCAGGAGCCAGGCGAAGAGAAACCGGAGCCGGGCATTGGCGGCCAGCCCGATGACCGCGTGCAGCGCGGCGACGGCGGGCCTGACGTTGGCCAGCAACGCAAAGATCGCCATCACGGCGAGTACGAAAAATACCTCACGCTCACGGAAACGCCGTCGGATGACTGCATCGATGGCGATGGCGATGACCGCCGCAATCCCGAGAATCCCGGCAAATCCCGTGACCGCCTCGGCGGTAGCCGGGCCCCACGGATTCCCGGGCCGCGTGCCGTAAAGACGCGGCTGTACGAGCAATGCGAGCGACGGTTCGTCGGAGAAAGGCATCGCGCTGCCGGAGACCTTCTTCTCCTCGAAACGCGTCGACTGGCGGACGTTCTCCGCGAACGGCACGATCAACGGCAATGCGAGAAGGACCGCAACGGCTGCGGCCCCGGCCAGTACAGGGAGAAAGCCGCGATTCCTCTCGATGAGTACGATCCAGAGAACGTAGGCAACCGCGAAGAGGAGAATGTGGACCGCCGTCTCCGGATGACCGCAGAAGACGGTCATCGCGCCGATCACAGCCGTCATCGCGAAGCGCGGATAGCTGCGCCGCTCCACCAGAAGATCGATCTGGTAGAGGACCGCCGGCAGGAAACAGGCCGCCGTACTCTGCGCGAAGTGCAGCCAGGCGATGACGAACGGACCGAAACCGTACGCGATCGCGGCGATCGTGCTCGGGAGCGCGTTATACCGGCGCCGGCAGTAGAGAAAAGTGAATGTCAGTGCCACGAGAATCTTCATCGCCGCCTCGGCGGTCATGGCGTAGCCGAGAGGAAGCGGCAGGGACAGGATCCGCAGTGGCGAGAGTGCCGCGCTCTGGGCGTTGGCCAGCAGTGGATAGCCGCAACCGGCGAGCGCGTTCCAGAGCGGCACATGGCCCGACAACCATGCCTCGCGCACCTGATGTGCCCACGGCACGAGCTGCATCGGTACGTCGTGCGTCTCCATGTTCAGCACGGTGTATTTCGTCAGCCCCGGCGCCGAAGCGGACCACGGCGCGATGAGCCGGGGGATGTCCATGGCGATCGAGACGTAAGGACCGGTCATCGCCTTGAAGAAGAAGATGACGACGAGCGTGTAGAACAGCAGCGCAATCCGTTTCGGCAGCGGATTCCCGCCCCTCCGCGCAAGCCAGACGGCGACGGTGTAGACCACGCCGATATAAAGCCACGTGGGATTCAATGGGGGGATGGTAACGCCACAGACATCCTGAACCAGGGCTCGGGCCTTCGACTCGCAAACGTTTGCTCAGCGCTTCGCCCCGTCGATTTCGCGCTTCAGGCCATCGAATTCGCGACTCAGATCATCAATGCCAGGGCGGCGAAGATCTCGTTGGCCTTCACGAACGCCTTAGCGGGGTCGTCTTCCACGATTTCACGAACGAGCAGCGCGATCTTCTCAACATGCGGTCGCAGGTTCTCCCGATTCGCCTCGATGACCGGTGCCCACACCGATGCCTCGCTGCCGGCCAAGCGGAGGAAGGTCCTTAGGCCGGGCCCCGCGAAGCGGAGATCGACATTCTGCTCGTGCAGGTAGGCGGCGAGTACGGTCGAGAGGATTTGCGGAAGCTGGCTGGTGAGGGCGATGGCGCGATCGTGTTCGGAGGCTTCGACCACCTCCACGTTCGCGCCGCAGTCTGCGATGACCTCGCGGACGACGGCGTTGTCGCGGTCGATGAACCAGGTTGCGCCGGTGAAGAGATCGGCGCGGGCCGCGGCGAGGCCGCGCTCCTGCGAGCCGGCCAGCGGATGACCGGCTACGAAGCGGTCGTCACCGACGGCGCGGAGAGGCGCCATCACACTGCTGACCGAAGTGATCAGAGGAGCGTGGGTGGAAGCGAGAAGAGTGACCGCGATATCCACCGGGGTGGCCAGAATCACCACGTCAGAGACAGCGTCCAGCGACTCGACGCGCTCGTCGGCGGCCTGACCCGGTTCCAGACCGCGGTCGGAATCGAGAAACACCACATGCCATCCGTTGCGGCGCAACGCCATGCCGATCGAGCCTCCGATGAGGCCGAGTCCGGCGATCAACGCGCGCCGCGCGGTTGGCATCAGCGAGACATCATGATCAGCGTGCGGTCGACCGTCTGCGACGTCGTGGCGTCGAAATACGGGCGTTGGATCGTCACGCGCGGGCGGTTCGGTTTCGGATCGATTTCCGCGGCACGATAACTGCCGACCGCCTTCGAGATGTCGACCTTCACGTTCAGCTTCTGCGTCACCGGCAGGATGGCCGCGTTGTCTTTCGCCAGATCGCCGGTGCGGTAGAACGCGGGCGGCTTGGCGGAGCTGAGGTTGTTCGTCGCATCGGGCGCGACTTTGTTGTAGCCGTACGACTGCGCGTAGAACTCGGCCACCTTGTCGATCGGAGCATCGGTGTCGTAGATGGCGATCGGCGGCACGTCTTCGTTCGGCTTGATCACCCTGCGCGCCTGCTTCCAGAGATCGGTCAGTGGCGCCAGATAGCGCGAGCCGGGATAGATCGTGAAGGAGAATGCCTCCGGCTCGTTCTCATTTTTTTTCTCTTTGCCGCAGCCGGCGACGACCAGCGTGACTAGCGCGGCGACGAGCAGCAAGCGTGTGGTTCTTGACATGAAGAAACGGCTCCTTTGATGAAGTCGATCAGTGATCAGTGGATCAGTCGATTAGTGGATCAGAAACGCACGTCACTTGCTGGTCTGCGAATCACTAATCCACGAATCACTGATCACTACTCGCCAATCGACTCTAGCATACGGTTCCCAGGCGAAATCCGTTGCCAGGAGCTTTGAGCGGCAGAACCGATCGAGCGAAGATGGTGACCGAGCCTTGCGCAACCAACCCCGCCGGCCGTGCGGGCCTACCTCGCTGCCGCCGTGGCGCGATCGCGCGCGGCGCGGAACTCGTCGCCTGTATTCCAATTCGGCATCGTCGCGGCGTTTGCGGCATCCCATCCCATCCAGATGCCGAGCTGGGCCATCTGCACGGCCTCGGACCAGTCCCAATTCGGGTCGAACTGATCGCTGGGCTGGTGGTAGTGGTCCGCCCGGAATTCTTTCGACCATGCGGCACCGAATCCCTTCGGCTTGCCGATGACGTCCTGCCCCGGATCGACGGAGAATGCCGGGATGCCGACCTTGCCGAAACTGAAGTGGTCGGAGCGGTAATAGTGCCCCTGTTCCGGCTCGGGATCGGGGATGATCGTAAGGCCCAGCGCTTTGGTGATTCGCTGCGCGGTTGAGTAGAACGTCGTCCGCTCGATACCGTTCATGTTGACGTCGCGCACGCGGCCGAGCTCGGGGATCATGTCGTAGTTCATGCCGAGGGCGATGCGTCCGGATGGGATCGGCGGGTTCTGGGCCAGGAAGGCCGATCCGATCAATCCCTGCTCCTCGGCCGCCACGGCGGCGAAGTAGACCGAGCGCTTCGGCGACGGCATCCGCGTCCAGACACGCGCCATCTCCATGAGGATGGCGCAGCCGGAGGCGTTGTCGAGGGCTCCGTTGTAGATCGTGTCGCCGCTCTTGTCGGCGGGACCGATGCCGAGGTGATCATGGTGCGCGGAGTAGAGGATGGCCTCATCGCGCAGCTTCGGGTCGCTGCCTTCCAGCTTGGCAACCACGTTGGTGGTGTTGAACGAGCGGAGTTTGCTGGCGATGGTGCCGGTGAGCTTCACGCCGAGCGGCACCGGCTTGAATGTACGCGACGCCGCCTGCTGCGTCAGCGCATCGAGATCCTGCCCGGCTGCTTTGAAAAGCTGTCGCGCCACCTCCTCGGTCATCCATCCCGCGAAGTGGAGCGCCGGCGCGCCGGGCTTATTTTTCATGAACGAGTTCTCGCCGCCCCAGGAGTTGGAGACGACGTTCCATCCGTATCCGGCGGCAGGTGTGGTGTGGATGAGAATGACACCGGCGGCGTTCTTTGCCGTGCCGATCTCGTACTTGTACGTCCAGCGGCCGTAGTACGTGCGCGTCTTCCCCTTGAAGAGATCCGGTTCCTGCTCGTTGGCGGGAGGATCGTCGACGAGCATCACCAGCGTCTTGCCGTGTGTGTCGAGACCTTTGTAGTCGTCCCACTGGTACTCGGGCGCGACGACACCATGGCCGACGAAGACGAGGTCGGAGTCGAGAGTGTCGCTCTCGGTCTGGGTCTGGTTCTGTCCGACGATCTGTGCACCAAAGGTCAACGGCCCTGCGATCGTGGCGCCGTCTTTCGTGAACGAGAGCGAGCTCTTGTCGCGGTCGGTGGCGATGCCGAGGAGCGCCACGTTCTGGTAGTAGGTGCCGCCATCGCCGGCGGGCTGGAGGCCGTAGGCCTCGAACTGTGCGGCGATGTACTGCTGGGCGATCTCATCGCCGCGGGTGCCTGGACCGCGCCCCTCGAGGAGATCGCTGGCCAGGAACTGGTCGTGGGCGGACATGGCCTTGCCGCTCAGCAGCGCCATTCCACGCGCCACCGGTGCCGGCGCGGCCTCTTTCGGTGTCTTCGAAGCGGTCGTCGCCGCGGCGAGAGCCGGGAGTGCGGCCATCAGGCCGAGTGCGAGGAACGAACGGAGTGGGTTCATGAATGCTCCTTTAAGTTACCTGGTTGCTGAGGTTGCTTGGTTGCCGGATCTCGCGGTTACGGGGTCTCGCGGTCTCGCGGCGGGAATCAGCCCCCGAAACCGCGCAACCATACCTCAGACCATAAAAACTAAAGTGTCTGACGCCGGCCAAATCCCTACCCGGGGTCACCAAATGTTCACCAAACTGGCTCGTATGAGGGGCAAATCGCAAAAAAACGCCAATTGTTACGAAAATGAGGGTAGGGACATCGGGAGATAAATCACTCCTAGGTAGAGTGCGATATATGTTCACCGAAACTTCAGACGCGTTTGGCGATGTCAAGATGCCCCTCCAGGAGCGAGTGGTCGACAAGCTGGCCGATATGTTGTTCGCCAGCGACATGATCCTCGACATGCTCCACAACGAGCGGTCCTACAACTTCGCCGGACATCTCACGAGCGTCGAGCCGTCGGTGCGGCGCGTTTACGATCAGATCAACGAGCTGATGAAGCAGTTGACGGATTGACGCGACGCCCGGCGCTCGAGACGCGCCGCTTGATCAGCGGGTGAAGAAGCAACTCATCGTTGTCTCCAGGGCGAACGGCGGCTAGAGTTTGCGCGGTAGAAACGTTCTTGCGCCACTGCTGGCCGAGCCTTGGGCAACCAACGCTGCCGGCCGTTGCCGGCCGTGTCCACCGCCGACTCCGGCATGGGCCGTGCACTTTTTCACTGCAGCATGCCGGTACTCGCCATCCCTTCTGAAACTCTCGTCGATCCGAAGAGCCGCGCGTTCTATGTCCACTCCATGGAGCTGATGCGCAGCGGCGGCCTCCCCTTTCTCGTCGGCGGCGCGTATGCGTTCGCCCGTTACACGGGGATCGAGCGCCACACGAAGGACTTCGATGTGTTCATCCGCCGCGAGGACTTCCCGAAAGCGAAGAAAATCTTCGAAGCGGCCGGATACGAATGCGCGCTGACCTTTTCTCACTGGCTGGGGAAAGCGCTCAAAGGCGAAGACTTCATCGACCTCATCTTCAGCGCCGGCAACGGCGTAGCGGCCGTCGATGAGCTCTGGTTCGATTACGCGGTCGATAGCGTCGTCTTCGACGTCGAGGTGAAGCTCATCCCAGCCGAGGAGATGATCTGGTCGAAGGGCTTGATCATGGAGCGCGAGCGCTTCGATGGCGCCGACGTCGCGCACGTGATCCTCGCCACCGGTGACCGGATGGATTGGCGGCGGCTCATCGCCCGCTACGGCGAGCACTGGCGCGGCCTTTACGCGCATCTCGTGCTCTTCGGGTTCTTTTACCCTTCGAAGCGCTCGCAGGTTCCGCCGTGGGTGATGAAGGATCTCGGCAGACGCATCGCCGAGGAGACGGGAAGACCGGACGCTGTCGAGAAGATCTGCTACGGAACGATCGTCTCGCGGCAGCAATACCTGGCCGACGTGAACGGGTGGGACTACAAAGACGCGCGTCTCCGGCCGATCGGAAACATGACCGCCGAGGAGATCGCGCACTGGACAGCGGGAATCGAGATCGACGGGACGAGATGAAAGACATCCTGCGCATCGCCGCTGTGGCCGACCTGCACGTCAAGAAGACGGGGCAGGGCAGCCTGCAGCCGCTCTTCGCCGCCGCATCAGCCGAGGCGGACGTGCTGCTTCTCTGCGGTGATCTCACCGACTACGGTCTGGTGGATGAAGCAAAGTTCCTGGCGAAGGAGATTACCTCCTCGCTCCGCATCCCCGCCATCGGTGTCCTCGGCAATCACGATTTCGAATCAGGCAAGTCGGAAGAGGTCGTCAAGATCATGACCGACGCCGGGGTGACGATGCTGGACGGCGGCGCGCACGAGATCGAAGGCGTCGGCTTTGCCGGCATCAAAGGTTTTGGAGGCGGTTTCGGGCGCCGCCAACTCAATGCATGGGGAGAGGACATCATCAAGAAGTTCGTGCACGAGGCCATCGACGAGGCACTCAAACTCGAGATGGCCCTGGCCCGTCTGCGCACGCCGCAGAAGATCGGCGTTCTGCACTATGCGCCGATCCACGCCACCTGCGCTGGCGAGCCGGCGGAGATCAATCCGTTTCTCGGATCGTCGCGGCTGGAAGAGCCGATCGATCGCTATCGCTGTACCGCCGTCTTCCACGGACACGCGCATCGCGGCGCGCTGGAAGGGCGGACGAAGGGGAACGTCCCCGTCTACAACGTGGCCATGGCTCTGCTGACAGCAAATTTCGGCGACCGCCCGCCGTTCCGCGTCATCGAAGTGCCGGTCGGAGAGGCGGTCCCCGCCTGAAGCGGAAGGCGGTCTACAATCCCCGCGTGCGACACGCGGCGTTTCCGGACGGCCTTACGCGCGACCGGTTGATCGACTGGTATCGTGGCGGCGGGAGGATCACCCGTCAGCTCTTCACCATTCCTGCCGCTGAGGCCTATTTCGACCGGCCCATCAGCCTGCGCAACCCGATTGTTTTTTATGAGGGCCACATTCCCGCGTTCGCGGTCAACACGCTGATCAAGCTGGCCCTGAAACGCGACGGTATCGACGGCGCGTTTGAAACCCTCTTCGCCCGCGGCATCGATCCGGAGAGCGAAGAGGCAGCGAAGACGCCGACCGATTTCTGGCCCACACGGCAGGACATTCAGGCGTACGGGCGCGACGCAGACGATCTGATCGTCCGTGCCATGTGCGACGGTCCGATCGACGATGGCCTCGAGCCGCAGAGACGCAACGCCGAGGCCGCAATCACGATCCTCGAGCACGAGCAGATGCACCAGGAGACGCTGCTCTACCTGTTTCACGAGTTGCCGTACGAGCGGAAGAATCCGATCGCGCCAATTCGCGGCGGCGGTTCGCTGCCGCGTGGCAACATCATTAAGGACATGGTTCGCATTCCGGCTGGCCAGGCCACTCTTGGTGCGCCAGGCTCCGACTTCGGATGGGACAACGAGCTTCCGGAGATGCGCGTCGCCGTCGATGCGTTTTCCATCGACCGTCACGACGTCACGAACGGTGACTATCTCGAGTTCACTACCGCGACGAAGAGCCCGCCGCCGCACTTCTGGGCCGAGCGCGACGACGCGTGGCAATGGCGCGGCATGTTCGCGCTCGTTCCGCTGCCGCTCGACGCGCCGGTCTACGTTACGCACGACGAGGCCGAGGCCTACGCGGCATGGCGCGGCAAGCGATTGCCGTCCGAGAGCGAGTATCACCGCGCGGCGTTCGGTTCGCCGGCAGGTGAGGAGCGGCGCTTTCCGTGGGGGGACGCGTTTCCCGATCGGACGCGTGGCAATTTCGGGTTCACACACTGGGATCCGGTACCGATCGGCTCGTTTCCCGCCGGCGCCAGCGCCTGGGGTGTCGAAGACCTCATCGGCAACGGGTGGGAGTGGACCTCGACGGTCTTCGACGGCTTCCCCGGCTTTGTGCCGATGTCGTCGTATCCTCTGTACTCCGCAGACTTCTTCGACGGCAGGCACTATGTGATGAAGGGGGCGTCACCGGCCACGGCTCCCGAGCTCATCCGTCGCAGCTTCCGAAACTGGTTCCGTCCCGGCTATCCGTATGTCTACGCCACGTTCCGTTGTGCGCACGATTAGTGCACAACCCGAACGCATGGAACACGAAAGCTACCAACCCAAGACCTTCGACCTCTCCAATCTGACAGGGATCTCAGACCAGACCCTGGAGATGCACTTTAAGCTCTATGACGGGTACGTCACCAACACCAATCTACTCACCGAGAAAATCGGAGACATTCTTGCCGATGGAAAGGTGGACAAGGAGGAGCTGCCTGCCTACTCCGAGCTCACCCGCCGTCTCGGATTCGAATACAACGGGATGGTCCTGCACGAGCACTATTTCGGCAACATGAAGCGCGGCGGGGGTGGGGAACCGGAGAAGAACGCCGGCTTCCGCTCCGCCGTCGAACGAAGTTTCCCGGCCTTCGACATCTGGAAGACGGACTTCGTCAGCGTCGGCAAGATGCGCGGAGTCGGCTGGGCCATCGCCTATCTCGATCCCGCGAACGGCCGCGTCTCGAATCACTGGATTGAGCTGCACGAAAACGGCAACGTCGCCGGCTTCATCCCGCTGCTGGTGATGGACGTGTGGGAGCACGCCTACCTTCTCGATTACAAGCCGGCGGACCGCCCGAAATACATCGAGGCCTTCCTGGCGAATGTGGATTGGGATGTCGTCGAGCGGCGAATGAAGGTTGGGGACGTTCTCAGGCGGGCAGCGTAGCGGGAGCCATGTGTTCATCCTGCGGCGAAGCGCGCAGGATCTCCGGTCATCCCGCACGCTTGTTTGTTTTCTAAACGGCGAGCCGTACCTACCCGGCTGTCGTGAAGTGCCGCGCGGTGCTACCGGAGATCCTGCGCGCTTCGCCGCAGGATTGGTGCCCACCCAGCTACTCATCGAACAAATCGCCGGCCAGATACTTCAGCCCCGTATCGACGGCGACCGTGGCCACTGTGTGTCCCGGCCCAAGCTCTCGGGCAATCTGCAACGCAGCGACGACATTGAGTCCCGATGAAACGCCGGCGAAGATTCCTTCCTCGCGCGCGAGGCGGCGCGCCATTACGCGTGATTCGGCCTCGCTGATGGCACGCGCTTCGTCGTAGACATCGGGGGTGAGATGCGGCGGCAGGAAGCCGACACCCATCCCTTCCACGCGATGCGGTCCGCCGTGGCCGACGGTGATGGCCGGTGACGTGTCGGGCTCGAGAGCGATGATCCGGCAGCCGGACGGCTTGAGCGCCTGCGATACACCGGCGAGCATGCCCGCAGTTCCAACGCCGCCGCAGAACGTAGAGATCTTCCCCACCTGCGCCAGCAACTCCGTCCCGATCCCGCGATATCCGTTGATGGCATCCCGGTTGTTGAACTGGTTTGCGTAGTACGTCCCCGGCTCCGCGCTCATCCGCTCGGCCTCGGCTTTCAGACGCTGGATGAGCCCAGGCGTGACCTTGCCGCCCTCACTCGGAAAAATCCGAACGTCCGCTCCGAACGCGCGCATGGTCCTCAGCTTCTCGCTCGACCAGGCGTCGGACGACAGCGCCACGAACGGATAGCCTTTGATCGAGCAAACCATGGCCAGCGACGATCCGGTGCTTCCTCCCGTGTACTCGATGACTCGCATTCCCGCCTTCAGCGCTCCTCGGCCTTCGGCGCCTTCGATCATCGCGAGAGCCATGCGGTCTTTGTATGACCCCGTCGGGTTGTAGTACTCCAGCTTCACCACAACCTCGGCGCTGCCGACGTCGACGAGTTTCCGCAGGCGGACTACCGGCGTGTTTCCGATCGCTTCGAGCACTGATCCACGAATGTCTGACATGGCCTGGATTCTATGACGCCGCTTCGGGCAACGCCGCTTTCGCAAAAAGTGCCGCTGGCAATCCGATCAGGAAGGCGTGCACGATCAGGCTGAGGACGAACGAGAGGAGATTGAAGGGACCGCGCTTGGTTGCCGACAGCGGGATGACGACATAGTTCATGACGAAGTAGACGGCAAGGCCGTAGGTCGCGCCGAGGACCACCGCTTGCCTCCGCAATACCGGCAGCCATTTCGCCGCGAGCCAGTAGACCAACACGATGCAGAACGAGATGAAGTAGTGAAGAGCCAGACCCAGCATGGCGGTCTTCCATCCGCCGCTGATTGCCGCGGGACGTCCGATGAGCCCCGAGGCGACGCTCTGCAGGACGCGGATCGGACCGACGCCGGCGCGATACGTCCAGAAGAGGATCGCGAAGGTGATGTCGCAGGAGCCGACGACCAGCGTGCCGCCGATCAGCGCCGTGAGGGTGCTTAAACGTTTTTTTGGCATGCCCTAACGCTATCGCCAGATCGCACGCACTGCTGAGTCCGGACGGTAACAATTCTGCCGCCGCAAGCCAGGGGACCGATGTGGCACAGACTGGCATGGCACAGACACTCTTGTCTGTGCTCCGGCCGGAGCCGCTGCCCGTAAGGGCTTGCGATCTGAGTCGTGGCGAGAGCCGGCACAGACAAGAGTGTCTGTGCCACATCGGCCTCCCAACTACCACCACTGTGACGTCGACTTATGGTGTCGACGGTGGCGGCACCCTCTTCTTCGTCGCCTGTTCGAATGCGTACGCGAGCTTCAGCAGCGTCGGCTCGCTGCACGCCATGCCTGTGAAACTGACTCCGAAGGGTTGCGGCAGTGCTTTGAATCCGTCGGGGAAGGCCGTCGGTGGCGCATTGGGCACCATCGCCCACGGAACGATCACGGTCGGATACCCCGGACGCGCGGCGATCGATGCGCCGCCCGGGCCCGGAAAGAGGAGCGCGTCGAGGTTCTGCGCCTTCATCACCTCATCGATGCCATGCGTGGCGCTGAGACGGATGTCGTTGGCGCGGTCGGACTCATAGCGAGACTTGTAGACGTCGAGATCCATGGCGTCGGAGATGTCGAGCAGCGACTGGCCGTACTTGATGGCACCCATCTTCTGGTGGTCGGTGTTCCACTTGCGCAGCTCGGTCAGCGACTTCACCGGCGCGGCGGTGCCGAGGGCGGAGAGCCACTTGTTGAAATCACGCTCCATCCCGTAGGCGAGATCGATGGAGCACTTGCGGCCCTTCACGTCATCCATGTCGGTGCATACGCCCCAAAGGAAGTAGTTGTCCGCGGCGTTCTTGTCGACGACGCTCGGGATGTCGGCGGGATCGACGATGACGGCCCCCTGTTCTTTGAGGACGGCGATGGCGTCGTTGATCGCTTTCAACTGTTCGGGATTGAGTCCGCCGCGCGGCTTGTCGGCGCCGGGGAGGGTGATCTTGTCGTAGAAGCCTGCGCGCGGGATGCCGATGCGCGCGCCCTTGAGTCCGTCTTTTTTCAAGAACAGCAGATAGTCGTGATTCGGCGGCGGCGTGCAGCGCGTCGTGGCGGAATCGTTCGGGTCGGGGTTGTTCCCCTCGAGGACTCCGAAGAGAATGGCCGCGTCTGTGACGAACCTCGCCATCGGGCCGGCCGTGTCCTGGTCGGCAGTGATGGGAATGATGCCGTAGCGCGAGATGCGGCCGACGGTCGGCTTGATCGCGGCCAGCATGTTCTGGTTCGACGGACTGAGGATCGAGCCGGACGTCTCGCTGCCGACGTTTGCCGCCCAGAAGCTCGCCGTCGTTCCCGCGCCTGAGCTGGAGCCGCCGGTGGCGAGCGCAGGCCGTCCGTCGCCGGTCTCCGCGCGCGGGTCGCGCCGCGGATCGTAGGGATTGAAGCCGTAGCCGTTGAGGGCGTTGTAATTCGTCGGCATCGGCGGATTGCCGGCCACCCAGTTGGCGAGCTCGGTGAGCTGCGTCTTGGCGATGATGATGGCGCCGCCGTCGCGCAGATTCTTCGTCAGTGTAGCGTCGTAAGGCGGGAGGAGGCCGGCGAACGCCAGCGCGCCGCCGGTGGTCAGCATGTCCGTGGTCTGGATGTTGTCTTTGAGCGCGATCGGAATGCCGTGCAGCGGCCCGCGGATCTTACCCGCGGCCCGCTCGCGGTCGCGATCATCGGCTTCCTTCAGCGCGTTCGGATTGACGGTGACGGCCGCATGCAGCTTGTCCTCATACGTGGCGATGCGCAGCAGGTATTGCTGCACCAGCTCGTGCGAGGTGACCCGGCCATCTTTCAACGCCGCCTGCATGTCGGAGATGCTGGCCTCGACAACGTTGAACGGTCTTGGATCAGGTTTCGTCGCTGCGGTTACGGTGAGGGTGATGGCGAGAGTGAGGAGGGCGGACGTTACGGCGCTCTTCATGGATTCAAATTCTATCCTGCGGCGAAGCGCGCAGGATCTCCGGTTCGATCGCGCGGAGCGTCACGACATGCGCGGTGCTTGTTCAGCTTGCGCGGCGCCACCGGAGATCCTGCGCGCTCCGCCGCAGGATGGAACAATTCCTACTTCGAGATCACCCCGCGCAACCCCCCTGAAATCAGCGCCGCGAGATTCGTCAGAATCCGCGGCAACGCCAGGCCACCCGGGCTCGCCAAATACATCGGTTCCCAGACCGGGTTGAATTTCTCCTTGTACTGGCGAAGCCCCTGGAAGTTGTAGAAGTTCTCGCCGAACCGGTAGGTCAGCGCACCGATGCGGCTCCAAAGCGTGCCGAGAGCACGGTTCTCCAGTCCCGACAGAGGGGCCATGCCGAGGTTGAACCAGCGGTAGCCATTTTGTTGCGACCAGAGAATGAGGTTGAGGAACATGTAGTCCATCACGCTGGCAGGCGCGTCAGGGAGGTGGCGCATCAGATCGCCGGACATCTCTTCGTCCGCTCCCTCCCACAGGTTGGCAAAGGCCACGATGCGATCGTCGCGGCGCACGACCGCGACCTTGCCGCGCCGGATGTACTGCTCGGAAAAGAAGCCGAGAGAAAAGCCTTTTTCGCGCGTTCTCTTCTCGGCGAGCCATGAGTCGGAGATGGCGCGCAGCTCTTCGATGACCGGGCCGGGATCGATGATCTCGAACCGGCAGCCTTCCGCCTCAACGCGTCGCAGCGCATAGCGCATCCACTTGCGTTTGCTCCCCTCCAGCGAAAAACTCTCCAGCGCCACCCGTCCCTGCTCTCCGATTTTCAACAGCGTCAGTCCGAGCTCCAGATAGAGGTGCATGTTCTGGCGCTGCACTTCGTAGAACACCGGCCAGCCCATGTGAAGGTCGCACAGTTCGCGGAATTGCCAGATCAGCTCCTGTTTCTCGTCGTCGGCGCCGACCGGATCGCCCATGGTGATCCAGCTGCGGCCTTCCACGCCGTACATGAGAAACGCACGTCCGCTCGGGCTGAATAGCAGCGGCTTGTCGCCGAGCAGGGCGAGGTTGGTCTGGCAGTTCTTTTCGTTCTTGATGATTGCGGCGGCGCGATCGAGCTCGTCGATCCGCGGCGGATCGGGCTCCTCAGGAGCGGGGCGGAGCAGACGCTGGATTGAATAAAGCAGTAACACGCCGATGGCACCGACCGAGGCTCGCAGGAAACGCGGGGCGTCGGCGCGGAATGAGAAGTGCCACCAGAGATCTCTCGAATACTCGACGTGTTTGTAGCTGAAGAAACCTAGCCAGGCCGACGTGATGACGACGAGGATGATGGCGGTGATCCATCCCGGTCCGAAGCCTTCATTGAGGAGAGCGGCCTTGCGGTAGAAGTGGCGCCGCGCCGCCACGAGCGCGAAGAGCATCACCGCCAGGATGGTGGCCTCCTCGAAGTCGCCGCCTTTGAAGAGCTGAAACAGGATGCCCGCCCCGAGCACGCCCACGGTGATCTGGTAGGCGGCATCGAGGCGTCGTTGCAAACCGCGCGCGAGCAGCAACAAGGCCGCGCCGGTGATCGAACCGAAAAAGTGTGACAGCTCGACGACCGGCAACGGGATATTGCGACGCAGGAAACTGAGGCGTCCGGGGAGTGTCGGTGTAGCGCCGGAAAAGAGAAGTACCGCTCCCCCGACGAACGTCGTGAAGGCGATGAGCTGCGGGGCGAGGCCGGGCGCCCATCGGCCGAAGATCCTCCACGCCCTGGCGACCCCTTCCCGCTTCTCGACGATTTCGTGGATCGCCAGCAGCAGAATGGCAACCAGGAGCGGCAGAAGGTAGTAGATGGCGCGGAAGGCGACCAGCGTGCCCAGGATCGCCGAGGCCGAAGAAAAGGGCGCCAGGAAGACGATGATGATGGCCTCGAAGATGCCCAGGCCGCCCGGAACATTGGAGGCGACACCGGCGATCTGGGCCAAAAGAAAGATGCAGAAGAACCGGCCGAACGTCAGCGTCAGCGAGGCGGGCAGCAGAACGTAGAGAACGCCCGCGGCGAGAATCCAATCGAGGCACGACGTCGTCACCTGAGCCAGAAACAGCCGGGCCGACGGCAACTCGAACTCCCACTGTTTGATGCGGATCGGCTCGCGGCGGATGACGATCCAGAGCATGTAGACGATCGCCGGCAGGAGCAGCACGATGCCGAGAAGGCGGATCGACACGAATGGCAGATGAATCGAAGGTGGAATCTCGGGTGGCGTGGCCAGAAAGAAAAACCCGCCGAGCAGCACGAATCCGAGCCAGAAACTGATCGTGCAGAAGGTAATGACTTTGGCGATCTCGACGGCGGTAAGACGCCATGCGTTGTATAGCCGGAAGCGCAGCGAGCCGCCCACGAGCCCCGAGAGGCCGACGCTGTTGTTGAAGGCGTAGCCGATGAATGAAGCCAGGGCGATCTTGAAGTACGGAAGCGGATGCCGAATGTATTGGAACGCCAGGGTGTCGTAGCCGGTCATCACAAGGTAGCTGAGGAGCGTGAGGACGATGGCGAGAACGAGTTGGTAGCGCGGGAGCGCGTTGATGTAGCCGATTACCTGGCGATAGTGGTACTCAGCCAGCGTGTCCTGCAGTACCCGCAACGCGACAGCAAACAGCGCCAGGATTACCAGCGGTCTGAGGAACGGAGCCAGTCGTTTGAGGCGGTCCATGTTTTGTCGGGTCGCTAGGTTGCTGCGTTGCAGGGTTGCGGGGTCTCGCCGTTGCGCGGTCTCGCAGCGGGAGGTATAGCAGACCCGAGCGTCTGCAAGGTACTACCCCGAGACCGCGCAACCGCGAGACCGCGCAACCCAGCAACCCAGAACCCCGACCCTCTCACCCCACCTCGATCCACAACCCCACGCCATGCGCCGCGGCCTGTTTCGCGGTCAGGAAGAGTTGCACGTAGGTCTGAATATCGAGATCGGTATCGAAGAGGGCATCGTCTTCGAGGTACGTCGCCGCCAGTTGCATCAACGCAACGTCGTCGGTCGGTAGCGAGGCTTTCGTGGCGAAGAGGCGCAATTCGTCGAGCAGGGCATGGAGACTGCCGGCCTCGAAGGGATCGGCGACGGTGGGGATGATGATGTGCTCGACGGTTTCGAACCGCAGAGGGAGGTAGACCGACTGATAGGCATCCAGCCCGGAGAGGTGCGGTGCGGCTTCGATCGTCCGCATCACGCGCGTCTGCAGTTGCGGCCAGCCGATGCCTTCGACGGGGTCGGAGCGATACGGCTCGCCGGGGACGGCCGCCAGCGCCGGAAAACGATTCCGCAGTCCGGCATCGATCGCCTTCGCGAGATCGGGAGCAAAGACGTCGGCGGCATTGCCGGCGACGAAGACGAGCGCCACGGGCGAATCTTAATGCGTTATGACGGCGGCCCCGCGGGCGGATCCATCGTTGGCCGAACCAGATTGGCGTCCACGTTTACCGTTTTCGCCGGCTGCGGGGTTGCCTCATTTGCCTTGAGAATCTCGAGTCTGTCGTCACCCGCGGACGGCGGTGCCGGCGATTCGGACGGCGGCATTTCATTGAAGTGCCGCAGGTCATACAGGAACTTCACGCTGTCGTCGTGACGGCATGCGCCGGCCATCAGGTAGAGCGCCGATTCCGACATGCCGAGCTTCTGGGCCAGCACGGTCATCAGCTCTTTAGCCTGATCGGCTCTGCCGGCGTGAATGCCCGCTGCCTGTTCGTACACGGCAATGAACTCGCTCATCCCTCGCACGCCGAGCTCACGTGCCGCGACGATCTTGTCGCGGAAGTAGAGCGTGAGCAGCGCCTGATCGATCCAGTCGATGACCCGCTTGATCGGATAGAGCGAGCGCATCGAGAGCTCCACGGGGCTCTGCATCGCCAGATGCTGCGCCGTCGAGATTCCGAGCTCATCGAGCAGATCGGCCGCGGCGTCGTCCACCCCTTCGATCATGGCCAGCGGCAGCTCAGGAGCCGTTCCGGCCTGATTCACCTGAAACAGCTCCACGGCTTTTTTGCGGATATAGCCGAGGGCCCAGTCGTGGAAGAAACCGATCATGAAGAGGAGCATCTGCGCGGACATCGCCGATTCAGGCTTACCGAAGAATCCGACCGACATCGCGGCGATGAAGCCGATGAGGATTCCGATGGAGGCCTTCAACGCGCTGTTGAGCAGGAAACGAGGCGACAGCGCATGCGCGTTCAGGCGTCCGAGCATGAACCAGAGCGTGCTGACGTAGGTGCCGTAGCCGGCGAAGACGATACCCATCTCCGCCGGTCTCTGCGAGCTCGCGTGCGGCGCGAGGACGGCGACGATGAGAAAGACTCCCGTCAGCAGCAGCGCGCCGGTGAGCCAGGCCACGAACGACGGCTCGAACTTGCTGGCATCGGCGAAATTCGTGTCGGTAGCCGGCGTGAGGCTCTCCATCTGCGCGAGCTCATCCTTCTGCAGCTCATAGCGGCCCTTCTGGCTCGAAACGTACGTGATCAGGCCGATGAGGCCGGGCAGCGGCGCCAGCCCGAAGAAGATGAGCTGCGCGGGGGTGTGCGTGATGTTGATCTTGAAGAAGAAGATTCGGGCGATCACCGGGGCCGCCGCGAATAAGGCGGAGATGATGACCAGGAGCGTCTTCTGCGAGTTGGCGATCGCTCCTACTGTCCACGAATCGACATTCTTCTCGGACGAAGTCTCGGTCATGTTCGGCTCCTGAGTTGTGGATTGAATGCGGATTGTACAACTGGCTGCGGTCGTGACGGCGATCCGAATGCGCGAGAATGAACGCGCATGACGATGGATAGAGCAGCCGAAGAGCGCCTCCTCGCGAACATCAAGCAACACCTACCGGAGCTCGACGCTCTGCTCGAACGCGCGCGCAGCCATTGGGAGTACGAGGACTACGTCTACCGCTTCTATCACCAGAGCTTCAAAGTGTTCGGCGTACAGCCGCTCACGCTGAAGATCGTCGCCGAGTTGCGTGCCCTGCTGCCTGACGCGACGATGAATCGCAGCTTCCTTGCGATCATCGATGAGGGAACGGGGCGGACGTTCGCGACAGAAATGAATGCGAATTGGGATGTCACGACACGGCCTCTCCTTGAAGCGTTCTTTCACGCGCGATTCATGCTGGAGATGACGATCAAGTACGGACGCGAATTGAACGTGCTGCCGGAATCGCTGCCGAGTGGGTGGGCAGCGGTGCTTTATCTGTACGGCTTGCGCTGACTTTGACCTCAGTCGGTAACGCGCCGAAAAGTAGCGGCGAAGGGATCGCCGAAAGACCGTCAGGCTTGCGCCACGAGCTTGTTCTGGCAATCTTCCGATCCGATGACCGTTTACAATCTCCGCCCATGCGCCGCACCGCGATCGTCCTCGCCGTCTTTCTCGCCACCACCCTCCTCGCCCAGTCGCCCGCTTACGATCCGCCGATGCTCGGGTTCACCTCCGCCGACGCGGCAAAGGAACGCACGCTCGAAGGGCAGTTCGATTCGTCGCTGAATCGCGATGACCTTCGCGACTGGATGAAGCGCCTCTCCGCGCGTCCCCACCACCTCGGCTCGGCCTACGACCACGACAACGCCCTGTTCATCGCGTCTCTCTTCAAATCGTGGGGCTACGACACGAATATCGAAGAGTTCAGCGTCCTCTTCCCTACCCCCAAGAAACGCCTGGTCGAGTTGATCGCTCCCGAGCACTTCACGGCCAAGCTCGTCGAGCCGCCGGTGCCCGGCGATGCGACGTCGGGGCAGCAGAGCGAGCAGCTTCCGGTTTACAACGCCTACTCCATCGACGGCGACGTGACCGGCGATCTCGTCTACGCGAACTACGGTATCCCCGCCGACTACGAGATCCTCGAGCGCAACGGCATCGATGTGAAGGGGAAGATCGTCATCACCCGCTACGGCGGCTCGTGGCGCGGGATCAAACCAAAGGTAGCGGCGGAGCACGGCGCCATCGGCTGCATCATTTACTCCGATCCGAAAGATGACGGCTACGCGCAAGGCGATGTCTATCCGAAGGGTGCCTGGCGCAACGAGAACGGCGCGCAGCGCGGTTCGGTGATGGACATGCCTGTGCATCCCGGCGATCCGCTCACGCCCGGCGTTGGTGCGACCAAGGATGCGAAGCGGATCGACCGCAAGGACGCCGAGGTCATCACCAAGATCCCGGTGCTGCCGATCTCGTACTCCGACGCGCTGCCCCTTCTTCGCGCGCTCGGCGGTCCCGTCGCTCCCTCTGAATGGCGCGGCGCGCTGCCGATCACCTATCACATGGGCCCTGGCCCCTCGCGCGTCCACCTGGCGCTGGAGTTCAACTGGAACATGGTGCCGGCGTACGACGTGATCGCGCGTATGACCGGCTCGCAGTATCCCGACGAGTGGATCATGCGCGGCAATCATCACGATGCCTGGGTGAACGGCGCCAGCGATCCGCTCAGCGGTCAGGTCGCCCAATTGGAAGAGGCGAAGGCAATCGCCGAGTTGGCGAAAACAGGCTGGCGGCCCAAGCGGACGATCCAGTTCGCTGCGTGGGACGGTGAAGAAGAAGGGCTCATCGGCTCGACGGAGTGGGCCGAGACGCACGCCGACGAGCTGCGAAGCAAAGGCGTCGTCTACATCAATTCCGATACGAACTCGCGCGGCTTCCTCGATTCGGCCGGATCACACACCCTCGAGAAGCTCGTGACGCAGGTGGCGCGCGACGTCAACGATCCGGAGCGAAACGTCTCGGTTCTGGCGCGCCTGCGTGCGCATGAAGCGACGCGCGAGTCGGCCCGCGGCGGAAACACGGAGATGCGCAGAGAGGCGCACGACGGCGATCTGATCCGTCTCGACGCCCTCGGATCGGGCTCCGACTACACGCCGTTTCTGCAGCACACTGGCGTGGCCGCGTTGAACATCGGCTACGGCGGCGAGGGCGGCGGCGGCTCGTATCACTCGGTCTACGACTCCTTCGATCACTACACGCGCTTCGAAGATCCCACGTTCGACTACGGCGTGGTCCAGGCGAAGACGACAGGACGCCTGGTGCTCCGGCTGGCGAACGCGGACGTGCTGCCGTTCGAGCTGAAGACCTTCGCCGACACGCTCTCGCGCTATCTCGACGAACTGACGAAGCTCGCGGAAACGACACGCCGCGAGATCGACGAGCGGAACCGCCTCGTGCGCGAGCATGCCTACGAGAACGCCGCCGATCCGACGAAGACGTTCGTGGCGCCGAAGGCGGAGCCAGCCGCGCCGTATCTCAATTTCGCACCGCTGCAGAACGCGGTCGCGCATCTGATGAAGAGCGCGCAGGAGTTCGATCGCGCCGCAGCCGCCGCACCCGCCGAGCGTCAGCCTGCGTTCGACCGCGTCCTGATGCACATCGAGCAGTCGCTTCTTCTTCCCAATGGATTGCCGCGCCGGCCGTGGTTCCGCCATCAGATCTACGCCCCCGGTTTCTACACCGGCTACGGCGTCAAGACCGTTCCCGGGGTGCGCGAAGCGATCGAACAGAAGCAGTGGAGCGACGCGAACGCGCAGATCGAGAGCGTGTCGAAGGTGATCGAGGGGTACGTAGCCGAGGTGGAGAAGGCGACGCGGTAACTGCGCGCTTCGCGCGCGTTGTCGGTTGTCGGTATCTGCGGGCTTCGCCGCGTTGTCGGTTGTCTGCGCCTGCGGGCGCGTGGACGTTTCTTCACAGCCGATTCGAGTACAGCTACGGGTTGGTGCGTGCGAGCGTCGGTTGTCTGCGCAGGGACCGCCTAAACCTTCGACCACCGCCCTGCACCTCCTCGGCTCGCGCAAGATGGGAACGAAGGAACACACACCCGCACGCAGACAACTGACAACCGACAACGCGGCGAAGCCGCCGTTATCGAGGCAGCAGGTAAATCACTTCGCCCCTCTTCGACATCCCCAGATCCTCACGGGCGATCCGTTCGACGGCATAGGTCGAATTCCTCACGCTTTCGATCTCGGCGCGCAGGCGGGCGTTCTCCTGCTGCAGTTGCTGGATCTCGGCGTGAAGCGATTCGACGCGTTTGCGCGACTGTTGCAGTTCCGAGGTGGCGCGGCCGGTGACGAAGAGCGACGCAATGCCGCCGAGGATCAGCAGAGCCACGAGAATCACGGCGATTCTGCGGATTGCCTGCGCGGCGGGGCGGGGCGCCCGGGTGGAGACGGCGGGGTGCATGTGTAAAGGTAGTGTCGCGGGTCGGTGCGGCCGTGTCAACGCCGTATAATCGGGACCGGTGACGCGCGACACCGCACAGAACCCTCTAAACGAGCGATACGCCTCGAGGGAGATGTCGTACCTCTTCTCCGCCGACTACAAATTCCGGACGTGGCGGAAGCTCTGGATTGTGCTCGCCGAGGCGGAGAGAGAGCTCGGACTACCCATCAGCGCAGACCAGATCGCGGACCTCAGAATCCACGCCGAAGACATCAACTACGCCGACGCCGAGCGCCGCGAGCGCGAGATCCGGCACGACGTGATGTCACACATCTACGCCTACGGGCTGCAGGCGCCGTCCGCGAAGGGGATCATCCACCTCGGCGCCACCTCGGCCTTCGTCACCGACAACACCGACATCCTGCAGATGAACGAGGCCCTCGGCATCATCCGGGGGCGCGTCGTCAATCTGATGGCCAAGCTCCGCGACTTTGCCTGGAGATGGCGCACCACACCGGCTCTGGCCTTCACGCATTTCCAGCCGGCGCAACTGACCACCGTGGGCAAGCGCGCCACGCTGTGGCTGCACGACCTGCTGCTCGACTATCGCGAGATCGAGTTCCGTCTCAGCCAGCTCGCTCTGCTAGGCGTGAAGGGGGCCACCGGTACGCAGGCGTCGTTTCTCAGCCTTTTTGATGACGACGCTGCCAAGGTCAACCGGCTCGAACAGCTCGTCGCGGAGAAGGTGGGCATGCCGCGCAGCTATCCGGTCTCCGGCCAGACGTATTCGCGCAAAGTCGATTCACAGGCCGTGAACGTGCTGTCTGGCTTTGCGCAGTCGGCATCGAAGTTCGCCTATGACATGCGGCTCCTGCAGCATCTGCATGAGATCGAAGAGCCGTTTGAAGAGGATCAGGTCGGCTCGTCGGCGATGGCCTACAAACGCAATCCGATGCGTGCTGAGCGGATCGATGCGCTGGCCCGGCACCTGATCGTCAACGCCCTCAATCCGGCGTTCACCGCGGCCACACAGTGGTTCGAGCGGACGCTCGACGATTCGGCCAACCGACGTATCGCCATTCCGGAGGCGTTCCTCGCCGCTGATGCGATCGCCCTGATCTATGACAACATCGCGGCCGGACTGGTCGTACACGAAGAAGTAATCGCGGCCAACGTCCGGCGGGAGCTTCCGTTCATGATGACTGAGAACCTGATGATGGAAGGGGTGCGGCGCGGTGGCGACCGGCAGGTGCTGCACGAGCGTGTGCGCATCCATTCGCAGGCTGCCGCGGATGCGCTCAAGTCGGGTGCGGGCGAGAATGATCTCTTCGATCGCATCGCCGATGATTCGCTTTTCGGCATCGATCGCGCATCGATCGCGGCCATGGCCCGGCCCGAGAACTACACGGGATTGGCAGCGCGGCAAACGGAGAGATTTCTCATCGAGGACGTCGATCCCATCCTCGAATCGGAGCGCGCACAGATCAGATCAGAAGCCGGCGAGGTGCGGGTATGAAACGAGCTTTCCAGGCTGTGGCATTGCTGTCGCTGGCAGCATGCATCCATCGGTCCGCGTCGCAGTCGACGGCGTCGTCACCATCGGCATCGCCATCACCGCAGTCACAGCAGCAGATGTCGGCGCACGGCGCGGCTGGCTGGGTGGGGCAGGAGTTCGCCGGCCGGACGACGGCCAACGGGGAGATCTTCGATCCGATGCTGATGACGGCGGCGCATCGCACGCTTCCGTTCGGCACGCTCGTCGACGTCAAGAATCCGAAGACCGGGCAGTCGGTGCGTGTCCGCGTCAACGATCGTGGACCGTACGTTGGCGACCGCCTCATCGACCTCTCCTATGCCGCGGCCCAGCAGATCGGGATCGCCGAGAGCGGCGGCGGCGACATCGAGATGACCGTGGTGAAGATGGGCCGCGGCGATCGCGAGCCGCCGGCGCCATTCGCCGTCAACATGCCTGATACCACGGTTGCCGCGATGCCGGCAACACCGACGCAATCGCCCGTGCCTGCGCCTGTACCCGTTCCTGCTCCCGTTCAGCCCCAAGTGCATCCGGCGCCTGCGACCGTCGATCGAATCGAAGTAACTGAACAGCACGCCGGCGGACCCGAGAGCCGCCGTCAAGTCGCCGCCAATGGAACATCGCTCGAAGACGTCCCGGTGAAGACAGAGCCTCTTCCGCCTTCATCGTCGAAGCCGGTTCCGGCGCCCGTTCCCACGACGCCTCAGCCACGCCCCGCCACGACGAATGGCGGACGTTACGTCGTGCAGGTCGGCGCGTTCTCTCAGGAAGCAAACGCGAAGGCGTTGCAGAAGAAGCTGAAGACGATCGGCCAGGAATCGACGATCGATCACACCTCGCTCTACCTCGTTCGCGTCGGCCCATTCGAAACCCGCGAGCAGGCGGCCAGCGTTCGCTCGAAGCTGGAAGCGGCGGGGATCTCGGCGATTATTACTTCGAAGTGATTCGGCGGTCGCGGGTCTCGCGGTTACGGGGTCTCGCGGTCTGCGAGCTTTGCGCCGCTCGTCCAGTCAACACTTCGAGACCGCGCAACCGCGAGACCCCGCAACCCCGCTATAATCCGCCGCCCAATTCCGCGCAGAAGGACAAACAACACCCATGTCGAATCGCACGTTTACGATCATCAAGCCGGACTCGATCCGCAAAGGGAACTTTGGGAAAATCATCAGCCGCCTCGAGGCGGAGGGTTTCCGGATTCTGAGCCTCAAGAAAGTCAATCTTTCGACGAAACAGGCCGAAGCGTTTTACGGCGTTCACCGCGAACGGCCGTTCTTTCCGGACCTCGTCCGCTACATGACCTCCGGTACCGTCTACGTCGCAGCGCTGGAGAAGGAGAACGCCGTTCTCGCACTGCGCACATTGATGGGCGCGACCGATCCGTCAAAGGCTGATGCCGGCACGATCCGGAAGGAGTTCGGCGAGTCGATCGAGCAGAACGCCATCCACGGATCCGACTCGGACGACAACGCCAAAATCGAAATTGGGTTCTTTTTCGCTGAATCAGAGTTGATGTAGAGAGCGGCCGGGAGTCGGGAGTCGAGGGTCGGGGGTCGGAGAAACGCCAACGCCAACTCCGACCCCCGACTCCCGCTTCCCAGCTCCCGCGATCGGCACTGTTGCCGCGTCGTAATCGACCGGTAGATAAAGCGAGAAACACGAGCCTTCGCCGGCCTCTGACCGCACGTCGATCCGGCCGTGATGCAGCTCGACGAAATTGCGTGTGAGTGACAACCCAAGCCCGGTGCCGCCCCGCCGGGCCCGCCGTCCTTCTTCGGTCTGGTAGAACTCGTCGAAGATGCGCTGCAACTCGTCGGGGGCGATCCCGATCCCCCGGTCGGCGACGTCGATACGCACGGTGTCGACGCCGAGCGGTGAGGTGGTACGCGGAATCGAAGTCACCCCGATCGTGACCGGTCCTCCATCAGGCGAGAACTTCACGGCATTCGAGAGCAGATTGAAGAGGATCTGCTTGAGGCGTCCCTCGTCGAGCCGCACGCGTGGCACCGAAGGATCGATCGATGCCGTGATGTTTACCTTCGCCTCCGCGGCGAAGCCTTTCATCACCCGTTCAACCGAGGCGATCGTTTCGCGCAGGTCGAACTCGTCGGTGCGAAGCTCCATCTTGCCGGCCTCGATCTTCGACAGATCGAGGATGTCGTTGATCAGCTCCAGCAAATGATTGCCGGCCACGTGGATGTTCTCCAGGAACTTGTAGAGCCGCTGCGGCACCGCGGCGCGCGTGTTCTCGAGCAGCACGCTGGAGAAGCCGATGATCGAGTTCAGCGGCGTGCGCAACTCGTGTGACATGTTGGCCAGGAACTGGTTCTTCGAGCGGTCAGCGGCCAGCAGGCGCAGGTTGGTCTCGCGCAGCTCATTGGTCCGCTCCATGACCCGCTGCTCCAGCGCGAAGGTCAGCCCTTCCAGGTCTTTGTACAGATGCGCGTTCTCGATGGCCACGGCCGCCTGGTTGGCGATCGCGGTCAAGAGGAGCATGTCGTCATTCGTGAAGGCGTTCTTTTTGACGCTCTCGACGGAGATGACGCCGATCACGCGGTCTCGGGCGATCATCGGAACGCCGAGCCACGACTCGGTCGGCTTTGTGTCGGCGACCGCCCGCACGCCGATCCGTTCTTCATCGGCCACGCTGCCGACGAGAAGCGGTTCACTGTGGTCGATGACCCAGGAGTTCAGCCCTTCTCCGAGCGGCATACGCCCCTTCGGCAGACGGATGTCTTCGCGAACATCGAGCTCGAAGCACAGCTCATTGGTTGACTCATCGAGCAGGGCTATCGTGAAGAGCGTGCAGTCGACCGACCGTTTGCACTCGTTGTAGATCACCGCCAGCAGCTCGTCAGTGGTGTACCGGAGCGAGATGGTCTTGCCGATGTTGGTGAGTGAGGCGATGCGCTGCAATTGCTGCACGCTCTTCATTCGCGTCTTGGCCAGGCCGCGGGCCACGATGATCGCCTCGCTGCCGGTGAACGCAAGAGCCACGAGTGCGCCCCACCCGAGCGCCGCGAATGCCAGGACCGTCATCACCGCATAGGGAACGGTGAGCAGATAAATCCCCAGATCGACCAGGTCGATATGGACGATTTTCCGCAGCGAGTAGCCATACGACTGCGCCACGCGAAACATCAGGAGGATATTGGTGACGCTGAGGACGAGGCCACAGAGTGCGATTTTCAGCGCCGCGCTCAGCGTGACGTGTGCCAGAGGCAGTTCGCCCTGGAGACGCTCGTACAACGTCGCCGCGGCGACCACGGGAATCCCGTACGTTCCGAAGAGACCGAAAGTCTTGACGTGATCGACAAAGCGGTCCGTCGACTCGATCTTCGCCGGTCCGATCTGTTGCAACGCAAGGATGCGCGCGGCACCGGCCACGATCACCGCCAGCCAAGACGACATCACCACGCCGAGGATCGGAATCATGACGGTGTATGCGGTGAGAACGAGTGAGACGTAGATCAGCTCGGTCAGCTCGAATTTCAGCAGCGCCAGCGTCATGGCGAAGGCCATGAGGATGAAGATGATGCCTGCCGCGCTCGGCCGAAGCCTGTGCAGGATAGCCACGGTCTGGTCAAAGCGCAGCCATGTCACCCAGAGCATCAGCAGCAGGCCGGCCAGTCCCTGCGTGAGAAAGACGGTGATGGTGCGCCGTCGCGCGGAGTCGGAACCTCGTGGCATTGGATTGTCTGGTGTGCGGCTATCGTACACCTCGGGGAATGAGCATTGACCACCGCTCCTCGCGCGCGTAGCCTTCGCGCGGCAAGGTCATGCAGAGAGAAGAGAAGTCAGAGCGCAGCCGGCGGCAGGTGCTCGACGCCGCCCTGCGGTTGTTTTCGCACCAGGGCTATCGCGCCACCACGGTGCGCGAGATCGCCGTGGCCGCCCGTGTATCGACCGGCAACGTCTATCACCACTTCCCCGACAAGGAGACGATCTTCCGGTCCCTGCTCGACGAGTTCTGGCGCATCACCGAGAGCCGCCGCTATCCGTTCACACGCGCGCTGTCCGTCGGCCAGTTCCCCGACAACCTCGAACAGCTGGCACTGGCCGCGCGCGATTCCATCCGCGAGTTCAAGCCGTACTTCGTGTTGATCTTCGTCGACGTCATCGAGTTCGAGGGGACGCACATCCGCAAGTTCTACGGCGAGCTCGGCCAGCGCTATGGCGCCTTCGTCGGCGAGGAGGCACTCGGTGATATGAAGCGCCGGCTGCGCCCCTCGGTCTCCCCGATCTCCGCCTTGCTCATTACATCGCGGGTCTTCTTCAACTACTTCACCATCGAGATCCTCTTCAACGCCCCCCAACCGTTCGGCAAAGAGTCGTCACAAATGATCAAAGAGCTGTCGGACATGGTGAGGAATGGGATATTGATGTGATCACGGTTTCGCGGTCGCGCGGCGGGTAACCAGCAACAACACCGCGAGACCGCGTAACCTCGCTACCACGTAACCGCAAAAGGAGCCTCTTTGAAACGTTTCGCTTTCCTGATCCTCCTCGCCACCACAGCCCTCGCCCAGCAGCAGAACGACGCTGATTACACGCGGCAGATCAAGCAGTTCACGACCGGGCCGCAATTCATCACCGAGATGGTTGATCACCTGCCCGCCTCGGCGAAGGTGCCGACACCGCTGAAATTCTTCGGCTACATCGCCGGGGCGGATGGACATCTGACGTATTCGCAGGATGTGAACCGCTACATGCGGGCCCTGGAGGCGGCATCACCGCGCGTGAAGGTCTTCTCCATCGGAAAGAGTGAGGAAGGGCGCGAGATGATCGCGGTGGCCGTCGGCAGCAACGAGACCATCGCCAATTTCGATCACTACAGGGACATCACCAGGCGTTTGGCCGATCCCCGCAAGCTCACCGATGCCGATGCCTCCAAGCTCATCGCCGGCGGCAAGCCGATTTACTACATCACCGGCTCCATGCACTCGCCGGAGACCGGCAGCCCGGAGATGCTGATGGAGCTGGCCTACCGGCTGGCAGTCGAAGACTCGCCGCTGATCAGAAGCATTCGCGACAACGTCATTACCGTGATCACGCCGGTGATCGAGACCGATGGACGCGACCGGCAGCTCGATCTGGCCCGCTGGCGGGCCGCCAATCCCGGCCGTCCCGTCCCACCACTGGTCTACTGGGGCCACTACGTCGCCCACGACAACAATCGCGACAACCTCGGCCTGGCGCTCGCGTTGAGCCGCAACGTGCTGCACGCCTACTTCGACTTTCATCCGCAGATCGTCCACGATCTGCACGAGTCGGTGCCGTTCATGTACATCTCCACCGGCACCGGTCCGTACGGCGCATCGATCGATCCGCTCGTCATCGACGAATGGCATCGCATGGCCTGGCACGAAGTGCAGGAGCTGACCAAGCGTGGCCTTCCCGGCGTCTGGACCTACGGCTTCTACGACGGCTGGGCGCCGAACTACATGTTCTGGATTGCCCAGGGGCACAACGGCATCGGCCGTTTCTACGAGACCTTCGGCAACCGCTTCCCGATCACCGCCGACCGCGTCGTGCGCGGGCAGAGCGATCGCGCCTGGTACCGTCCCAATCCGCCGACGGCCACCGTGAAGTGGTCGCTGCGCAACAACGTCAACTATCAGCAGAGCGGAATCCTGCTCGCGCTCTCCGATGTCGCTGAGCGGAAGCAGCACTTCCTCGATCAGTTCTACCTGCTCGGCAAACGCGCCATCGCCAAGGCCACAACCGAAGGCCCCGCCGCCTGGGTCTTCGACGGCGGACAGAAACATCAGGGCCAGCTCGCCGACCTCATGACTCTCCTTCGTGCGCAGGGCGTTGAAGTGCAGCAGTCCGATGCACCATTCAGCCTCAACCCACAGTGGCCACCCGCTCCGCCCGCGGACGACAAGGCGAAGGATGACAAGGCCAAGGACGACAAAGCGAAAGACGAGAAGCCGAAGAAAGACCCGACCGTCAACTTCGCCAAGGGGAGTTTCATCGTTCGTATGGATCAGCCGTACTCGCGGCTGGCCGACACGATGCTCGACGTCCAGTACGTCCGCAGCGACGAGAAGGTGTACGACGACACCGGCTGGACGCTCGGCTACCTGAAGAACGTCGACTTCAAACGTGTCGTCAATGCCGACGTGCTGAAGGTGCCGGTGCACGAATGGACTGGCGCGCCCGCTGCCACGGCGTCGACCACGATCGAGAACAACGCCGACACCAGTGTGGCCAAGGCTGTCTGGGCTGACCCCAAGGCGTATTGGGTCGTGGCCGATGAGCCGTTCACTGCCGGAACGAAAAAGTACGGCACCGGCACGATCGTGGCGTCGGCGGCGGCTCCCACTTCGAAGACGCACGAGATCCATCTTCCCCGAATCGCCATCCTCCACACCTGGCTGCGCACGCAGGACGAAGGGTGGTTCCGGCTCGGCCTCGAATCGCTCGGCATCCCGTACCGCTACCTTTCGACGCAGGACGTGGCAAAGGCGACGAATCTGCGCGATCAATTCGACGTCATCCTCTTCGCGCCAACCGGCAGCAACAATGCCTCGGCCGAGATCGTGAACGGTCTCCCGCCCGGCCCGCCGCTGCCATGGCACAAGACCGAACTGACACCGAACCTCGGCGGCATCGACGAGACCGACGATATGCGGCCAGGCCTCACTCTTGCCGGCGTCGACACGTTGAGGCGCTTCGTCGAAGACGGCGGTCTCCTGATCACCGCGCGCGACACCTCGGTCTGGGCCGTGCAGTACGGCCTGGCCCGTTGGGTGCGTGTGATCGAACCGCAGAAGCTGAAGGCTCCCGGCACGATCCTGCTCGCCAGCATCGTCGACAAGAAGAGCCCCATCGCCACCGGCTACGACGACACACTTCCGATTTATTTTGCTGATACACCAATCTTCCGGGTTGGTTTGAACCAGGCTCCGCCTCCCGAATCGCGCGCCAGCGGCCGCGGAGGAAAGAACGATCCTGACGTCATCCAGGGCCGGCAGTTCGTGCCGCTGCCCGAGAGGCCAAAGCCCGCGCCCGGCGAGGAAGGATTCCAGCCCGCCGAGGATGCGCCGTGGAACTCGGACTACGCGGTGCCGCTGCCCGAAGACCGTCCGCGCGTCATCGTCTCGTTCGCCAAACAGGCCGACCAGCTTCTGATGTCCGGCATGCTCGAAGGCGGTGATGAAATCGCCGGTAAGCCGGTGGTGATCGATTCTCCGCGCGGAAAAGGCCACATCCTCCTTTTTGCCAACAACCCGATGTGGCGCCAGAACACGCAGGGCAGCTATGCGCTGGTAACGAACGCGATCATGAATTGGGATCACTTGCGGTGAGCTGGGCCCCTGCCCAATAGAAGCGATCCAAGGACGAGCGCGCGCAGCCGTTCCGCCACACGCTGCATTGATCGAGCACGCTGCCGTCGTCGTCACGGAGTTGGGCAAGAGCTGCGTTGTTGAATGCAATCCTTCAGGAGAAACTCCAGCCACCCCTTGACAAGACTCAAGTGGCGACCTAAACGTGTCAGACACAGTTATCTATTTATCTCCTTACAAGTCGTACTTTTGTCCATCAAAGCAGCCTCGGTCGCGTTGCAGGGATGTGGCCGGGAGACCGTTAAAGGAGAAAGCCATGCGTTTGCCACGTGAACGATCCAGATCGCGGTTGTCCGAACTCGTCCGGTTAGGCCTGATGACCGCTGTCTTAGTGCTGGTCATGACCCAGAGCCTGGGTGTGTTTGCGCCGAAGGCGAACGCCCATGACTCCGGCGGCGGCGTTCCAACGGGATTGCCGGCGAGCACGCTCTGCTTTGCACCGAATCCGTGCATCCAGAAGTTCACTCAGCCCATGCCCCGCTTAGACCTGCTGCCGCGTAACGCGGTCTCGACGCTCGTTCCGGCGCCGACGGCGCAGGCCAACACCACCCAGCAGGCTGTGGACCCCAAGCTTGGCGGCGGGTTCGGTCCCATCGAGGGCCGGCCCCCCGGGCCGATCTGGGCCCACCAGGGGTTTACCCTCTTTCCGCCCCAGGTCGCCGTCGAGGTGACGCAGGAGGGGGCGAAGATCAACAATTCCTACAATCCGGGAGTGCCCTCCAGTCTCAACTCCGGAATCAATCCGGCCACTCCGGTGCATCCGCGTTTCCACCCCTTCGCCCCCGACCAGGGACCGCTGGCGTTGTGGACCTTCAACGGAACGATGCCGCCCAAGCTTCTCATCGGCCGCTACGCCGAGCCGATCCTCTTCCGTGAGCACAACAAGTTACCGGTAGACAAGAGTCAGAACGGCGGCTTCGGGATCAACACCATCTCGACCCACGAGCACAACGGTCACCATGGCGCCGAGAACGACGGGTTCACGGGGGCCTACTTCTTCCCCAATGAGTTTTATGACTACCACTGGCCCATCGTCCTGGCCGGCTTCACAACCATCAACCCCAATGCCACCGATCCCCAGGCGGCCACTCCCGACGACTTCGGCGGGAAAGTGAACGTCGCCGGCGACTGGCACGAGACCATGAGCACGCACTGGTTCCATGACCACATGTTCAGCTTCACCTCGCAGAACGTGTACAAGGGCATGGCCGCCATGTTCAACATCTACAGCGCCAAGGACCGCGGCAACGAGGCCATCAACGACGGCGTCAATCTCCGGCTGCCCAGCGGTACGGCCAAGTCGTGGGCGAATCTCGACTACGACGTCAACATCATGCTGGCGGACAAGGCCTGGGATTCAGCCGGACAACTGGCTTTCAATAAGTTCGACTTCGACGGCTTCCTTGGCGACCGAATGGTCGTCAACGGCGTCGACAACCCGTACTTTGAGGTGGAAGCGCGCAAGTACCGCTTCCGTATCCTCAACGCGGCCGTCTCCCGTTTCTTCAAGCTGGCCCTGAGCGACGGCTCGACGATGATTCAGATCGCCAACGACGGGAACCTGCTACCGCACCCCGTGCCACTCACCGAGCTGGACGAGATCGGCATCGCCGAGCGCCATGACGTCGTCATCGACTTCTCCCGGTACGCGGTGGGGTCGAAAGTCTGGTGGGTCAACCTGACCCAGCAGACCAACGGGAAGGAGCCCGACCAGGACCTCTCTCTCTCGCAAGCGCTGGCCGGCAGCTACAGTGATCCGGTGGTCGGGAAGTTCCTCGAGTTCCGCATCGTGCGCAATCCGGCCGTTGCTGACGCCAGCCAGGTTCCGGACCCGTTGATCCCCAATCCGATCCTGCCTGCTGTGACGCGGACGCGGACCTTCAAATTCGACGACAACGCAAGACAGACGACCAGCGGCAGCACCTCCTTCACAGGGCCATGGGGCATCCTGACGGACGGCGATAGTGGCTACAGAGACTTCAGCAGAGGGGACGCCCTCGACGCGGACTACGGCCGCATCAGCGCGGCGCCCGGATACGGCACCACCGAGCAATGGACCCTCGTGAACGGAGGCCGCGACTGGGACCACCCCATCCACATCCATTTCGAGGAGGGCCAGATCCTCTCCCGTGACGGGTACGCGGGCAACGTCCCGGCGTGGGAGAAAGGCCGAAAGGACGTCTATCGCCTGCATCCGAACGGCACCGTGACCATCGCCATGCAGTTCCGCGACTGGGGCGGGATGTTCATGGAGCACTGCCACAACACGGTACACGAGGACAACGCCATGCTGTTGCGGTGGGAGATCGATAACGGCGGGTCGCCCTTCCTGCGGCCTCTGCCGACTCCGATCGCAACGCCGCAGGGCGTCACCTTCATCGCACCGGACGACATCCTGCCGACTGCGTTCTGACAGAGTGCTCTCGAACAAGGACCTTTCCCATGGACTGGAGCAGCGAATGAAGGCATATCGCGGGTTGTCCAGCACTGCCATCCTGTCTCTTTTGGCCGGGGTGGTAGTGCCGCTGTTCCTTTCTGTTGGCTTCGCGTACGCGCAGACCGCTACCGTCTCGACCTCCACGATCCAGGTCTCCGGCACCGTCTCGGCGAAGAAGAGCGGGCTGGGTGAAGACGTCACCTTCTCGGGGCCGCTGATGATGACCACAAAGGTGTTGACCGACCCAATCCGGCCTCCGATCGTGTTCATTTCCATCAACGGCCTCGGTATCAAGGGAATCGGAAACAAGACCGGAACCGTCTACCTCAACGAGTGCGAGGCGGGATTGCATCGCCGGTTCGGGGCAAAGGACGTGATCAAGACAACGTTCGCCTTCTTCGCAAAGGCGCCGCGGTCTTACCTCGCGTCGAAGACGGGACTCCTGACCCTGAACCTGAATTACGACACGACGACGAAGAAGCTCACCAAGGCCACCGGGAGCGTCAGCACTCCCTGATCGCCGCATAACGGGCGTGCCGGCAAAGCGTCAGCCGGCTCGCCCGTACCATGAAAAGGGACGACAGACGATGCCACATTTTCGAAGGCGGCTCGGATTGGCAGCGCTGATGGCCATCGCGGCCGTCATGCTGGGTCCAGCACCGGCGATGGCCGGCGTCGGTGGCTCCGGCTACTTTCCCAACGTTCCCCTGACCACCCAGGACGGGAAAGTCGTTCATTTCTACGACGACCTGCTCAAGGGCAAATCGGTCGTGATCAACCTCATCTACACGCAATGCAGCGGTAGCTGCCCGCTCGAGACGGCCAGATTGTCGCAAGTGCAGCGCCTCTTAGGCGACCGGGTCGGCAAAGACATCTTCTTTTACTCGATCAGCATCGATCCGGCGCACGATACTCCTGAGACGCTGAAGGCCTACGCCGCCAAGTTTCACGTCCAGCCCGGCTGGCTGTTCCTCACCGGCAAGAAGGAGGACATCAAGCGCATCAGCAAGCAGCTCGGCCTCTCGTCTGTGACCGACGCGGCAAGCCTTGACGGTCACCAGCCCGCGCTGATGATCGGCAAGGAGGCGACGAACGAGTGGATGCGAAACTCAGCCGTGGATAACCCGCAGTTCCTGGCCATGACCATTCTTCATTTCTTCGACGGGTACAACGCCAAGCCGGTTCAGAGCTACGCGGACATGGGGCCGCTCCACGGCGTCGGCCGGGGCGAGTACCTGTTCAAATCCCGATGCACCGCCTGCCACACCATCGGGAAGGGAGACCGCGTGGGGCCCGATCTGTTGAACGTGACCAGGTTGCGCGACCGCGCCTGGCTGGCCCGCTACGTCGCGGCGCCGGACCGCGTTCTCGCCGAAGGCGATCCCATCGCCATGAAGCTCTTCGCCAGGTACAGGAACGTCCGGATGCCCAACCTGAGATTGAGCACGGAGGACGTGGACGCCCTTCTGCCATACATGGAACAACAGAGTCAGGACATCGCGAGGCCGGCCCCGAAGGGTTCGCCATCTGCGCAATAAGAAACACCTGACGCAGATTGGGCTTCTGCGGGGACTCGTATCGTCCGTGCAGCAGGGAAGGAGCTGAAGGCGTGAACAGCAGAGTCGAGCTTTTCGTCGCTCGCGGCCTGATGGCCGCTTTGGTGATCTCAGCGGCATCCTGCAACCATCCAAAACAGGAGCTGCCCGCTGCCCCCACCGGAACGCAGCAGGCCGCGACTCAGTGGGCGCCGGTGAGCGGAAGGCAGCAGCGAATTGCCGCGATGCGTCAGCTCGTCGACCGTGATCCCGGCAACGCGAAGGGCTGGGTCGCCCTGGGCAACGAATATTTCGATTCGGAACAGAGGGGGAAGGCGATCGAGGCCTACGGAAAAGCGCTCCAGATAGAACCAAACAATCCGGATGTCCTCACCGATCAGGGTGTCATGTACAGGGAGATCGGTGCGTTCGACAAAGCACTGGACAACTTCAAAAAAGCGAGCACGATCAACCCGACTCACCTGCCCAGCCTTCTCAATCTCGGAGTGCTCTATGCACAGGACCTGAAGGATCAGGACAAGGCGATCAAAACCTGGAACCGCCTCATCCGGATCGCTCCGATGAGTCCTCAGGCGATGAAGGCGCAAGCGTACATCGAGCAACTGAAGCAGATTCCAAAGTCCCAATGATCGGAGACTGACGCGGGAGTCGTAGAATCCGCCAAGTTCCGAGCTATGTGGGACCCTACTCAATACGAGCGATTCAAAGACGAGCGCGCGCAGCCGTTCCGCGATCTGGCGTCGTTGATCGAGCGGCGCCCGCGCATGCGTGTCGTTGACCTTGGATGTGGAACGGGAGAGCTGACGCGCGAGCTCCACGGGCAATTGGCCGCGGAGGAGACCATCGGCATCGACAACTCCGAGACCATGCTGCTCAAGTCGCAGTCATTCGGCTCGGAAGCGCTCCGCTTCGAGAAAGGCGACGTCGAAGGCTTCGTCACCGACCGCCCATTCGACCTGATCTTCTCCAACGCCGCCCTGCACTGGATCCCGGATCATGACCACCTCTTGGCGAAGCTCGTGGCGCTCCTCTCGCCGCACGGCCAGCTCGCGGTACAGATGCCGGCGAATCACGACCATTCCTCACACCGTATCGCCGCCGAGACCGCTGTCTCTTTCGGCATTCCACCCCGTACGGTCAACGTCCTTCCCCCGGAACGCTACGCAGCGCTTCTCCACCACCTCGGCTTCGCCCGCCAACACGTCCGCCTCCAGGTTTACGGCCACGTCCTGCCGTCGACGGCGGACGTCGTCGAATGGACGAAGGGGACGACGTTGACGCCATATCGCGAGGCGCTGTCCACGGAACGATACGAAGAGTTCCTCGCCGCGTACACCAAACGCGTCGTCGCGGCCCTCGGCGACGATCGTCCGTACTTCTACACGTTCAAACGCGTGTTGATGTGGGGGACGTTTTAGGGGTAGGGAAAGCAGCATCGCGGAACTCTCCTCTATTGTCCGTCTTCCCAAACAAACAGGAGGAGAGAATGTCCCAAGCGCACCCGCCGCGGTGGTGGAAGCCACTCAAGGATTTTTACGCCTTCATTCTCCCGCTGCGATTCAACCTCTTCCTGCTGTTCGTGCTCGGTTTCGCATTGATCGGCACGGATCAGGGGCACGACATCATTGCCCATCTTGCGGAAAGCGACTCGATCGTGCCCGGGCTCTTCTTCGGTCTCGCAACGCTCGCGCTCGCACTGCAGGTGTGGTTCTGGTCAAGGCAGTTGCTGTACCTGGATTTGACTTCACGCGAGCTCCGCACGAACCAATTTCCATCATGGACCGCGTGGCTGCCGCGAGTGCTGGGCGTTATCGTATTCGTCATCGTTTTAGTTGCACTCTTCTTCGTTCACGCCGAAGCGGCTCAGGCTCCGGTGCGCATGATCTCACTCGAACTGCTGATCGCCGGGCTTGCGGTCGCCTTCCTCGCATTCACGATCATCCGCCGCCGGATGATGAGCAGCGCTGTGACGGAGACTCGCGGAGCAATCAGTGAACTTTCAAAAGCGGCGAAGGTGCTCTACGTCGTCACCCTCGTGCTCGACCTCATCTTCCTCGGCGTGAGCTTCGTAATTCCCTTCATGAACTTCATCGGGGCGCCGTTCATCCTCGTCTTTGCGTTCGCGCTGTGGGTGACGTTTGGATTCTTCCTGGTGTGGCTTGGTCACCGTTGGGAGATGCCTCTGCTGACATTCCTGCTGCTATTTGCAGTTGTCATCAGCCCGTTCAACGACAATCATCGGGTCCGCCTCCTCGACACCGCGCCAACGCCGCGGAAGAACGTCGCTGAGACATTCGACGGCTGGATGAGCCGCCTTGCCGGGGAGCCGGGAGGCGCCATGAATGCGCCAGTCTTCATCGTAGCGACCGAAGGAGGTGGCATCCGGGCCGGCTACTGGACCGCTGCGGTGCTCGGTGAGCTTCACGACTCCACTCACGGCGCATTCACACGGCACCTATTCGCGATCAGCAGTGTTTCGGGGGGGTCTGTGGGTGCTGCTGTGTATGCCACCGCCGCAGCAACGACTCCCACCCGAGTCTTTGATGCCTCAACAAAAACCCTGGCATACGACGCGCTCGCTCCGCTACTCGCCTCGATGACCACCGCCGATCTGTTGCAACGATTTATCCCGTTCCCGATCGTCAGCCGCGATCGTGCCGCCCAGCTCGAGATGGGCTGGGAACAAGGTTGGGCAAATGCCAATCCCACCGCAGCCACGGCATTGCAGCAGCCGCTTACATCGATCTATGCCGGCGACGGCGCAACTCGGTTGCCGTCGCTGTTCATGAACGGAACGAGCGTTGAGACCGGAAGCTGCCTGATCACCAGCAACTGCCTCCTCACCGACATTCGCAACGCGGGAGACGTTCTCTCGATCGCCGGCCGCGATCTGCGGATCAGCACGGCTGCCCACTGCTCCGCGCGCTTCCCGTACATCTCACCGATAGGCGGCCTGCCGCCCGTCGGCAATCGGCCGGGCTATCACGTCGCCGATGGCGGCTACTTCGAGAACTCCGGCTCCGCGACCGCACAGCAAATCTTCAACGTCATCGCGCAGACGCCATCGTTCAAGACCTACCACCCAAGAATCACGTTCATCATCATCGACTTCCGGCCAAGTCCCCGAAAAGCGAAGTACTACCGCTTCGCGAATGAGATCCTCGGACCGCCGCGAACCTTGCTCGCCACGCGGGGCGCTCACGCCGTGTTTGCCCTTGGCGAGCTGCCGGATCCGCGGATCGAGTTCACCCTTCTCCCGACCGTACCTCAACCGCTGGGTTGGATGCTTGCTGACGCGTCGAGTACGGAAATGAACAATCAGATCAAGAACGGTCCCAACGCGCAGAAGGTCGCTGCGGTCAAGACCATGTTAGGTCAGTGATGACGAGCTGGCACCGACCGCATTCATCGCACTGATGAAGTGGGGCTTGGCACTCAGCGCATCACTCGTCGTGATCGGACGACGGCTCGTCGCGCTCATTCTGCGCCGTTAACGTTGCACGAACGTTCACTCCTCCGCCAGGATCGTATGCATCGCCACCCCAATGGTCGCTGAGGACAGGATCGCGATGGCGAATAGGACGCCGAGGGACAAGGACCTCGTCGCTTCCGCGCCTGTGACGCCGAGGATCATGTGGCCCGGGGAAAAGTGATTGATCCAGAGCTGGAGGGCGCTCGACTTCCAAGTCAGCAGCGCGGCCCAGCAGGCGGCGATGATCAGGTAGGCGGCGATCTGCAGACGCGTGATCGGCAGCGAGGCCCGATCCACAACCGCCTTCGACCGCAGCAGCTTTGCTTTCAGCCAGAGCACGGCCGGGTCGGGAAGGATGTGCTCCCGTTCGTCGAGTCCGGAGAAGGTGGTCATCCACGGCCCCACCTCGGCGGCGGCGGCGCAGTCGTCGCACGACGCAACATGCGCGCGAAGAGACATGGTCCAGGCATCGCTGGTGACGGCGTCGAGGACATTCGGTTCAAAGGGGCATTCAGTCGTCATCGCGTCACCTCGGGAGCCAGTCCTTTCTTCGTCAGCATTTCGCCCAGGCGCTTGCGGGCGCGGAACAGCATCACCTTCACGCTCTTCGCCTTCACGCCGATTGCCTCGCCGATTTCCTCGTGCGAGTTTCCTTCCACGTGCGCCAGCCACAGCAGCGCGCGCTCCTGCGGCTTCAGGTCGGCGAACACGCGGGCCATGTCGTGGCGCAGATCGCCGCGGTCCGGCCGCGCTTCGGCCGGCGTCCATTCATACGCGCGTATCCGATCGCGCTTCGTTTCGCGGAAATGATCGAAGACGAGATTCGTGGCGGTCTTGTAGACGTAGCGGCGTAAGTGATCGTCATCCGCGATCGACGGATTGCTGCGCAGAAAGCGGAAGAACGTCTTCTGCAGCAGGTCGTCGGCCATTGCGGCGTCGCCGGTCATCCGGTAGATGTACGACCAGATGCCTCCGGCCGTCTTCCGGTAGAACGCTTCGAATGCCGCTTCGTCCATCGGTCTTTCGGGCCGCCGTGGGGCCGCCGTGCTCACGGCGGCGCCGAACGGCGACGCGATCAGGGTACCTTCCAATTGCACGTTCGCCTCACGCCTGTGTTTCCGTCGACTCGCGTCTTCCGTTTGCATGGCCTACCTCGCGCGGGGTCGGCGAATCGTCGCCGATCAGGCCGAACTTCTGCGACAACTTGAGAGAGACAAGCGTGGAGAGGAAGAAAGCGATGCCCAGGCCGAGGAGAATGAACCCGGGAAACATGAAGCCGATGTTGCTGTCGGCGATCCAGATTCCAACGAAGGCCACGCCGAGCAGAGTGAGGATGAGGCCGCGTGAGACCCCGCCGACGATGCGGTCGCGGGCCATGAGCTTCGGCATTTTGTCGATGCCGCTCAGGAACTGCTTGCCGGTGTCCGAGTTGAGAAAGTCGACGAATTCCGGAGCGTTGCTGAACTTGTCGATGAGGCGCGTTTGCACCTCCGCCTGAAGCGTCGCCTTGCGGTTCTTGGCATGGACAACCGCCCAGACCACGAATATGACCGTGCTGAAGGACATGATCGTACCGACGATAGGGATGAGTATCACTGCACCTTCCATGTGAAGCCTCCTGAAGTACGAGCTATTACGGCGGGGAGGAGGTTTTGGTTAACGCGGTCTCGGGGTTGCGAGGTTACGCGGTCTCGGGGTTGCTGGGTTGCTGGGTTGCTGCGTTGCTTGGTTTCACAATTGTCCAGGCCGTGTCAGCACCTCAGCAACCCAGCAACCAAGCAACCCAGCAACCCGCGAGACCGCGAGACCGCGCAACCACGAGACCCCGCAACCGCTAAAATCCCCCTATGAAAGCCACCGTCATCGTCGAGTTGAAGCCGTCTGTTCTCGATCCACAGGGTAAAGCGATTCAGCATTCGCTGAGTACGCTGGGGTTTGAAGGGGTGGAAGATGTGCGCGCCGGCAAGCTGTTTCGCATCACGCTTGCGGATCGTGACCAGCCTCGCGAAGAGATCGAGCGTCAGCTCCGGCAGATGTGCGAGCGGCTCCTCGCCAACACGGTCATCGAAAAGTTTTCGTACTCGATCGACGATTAGCCTGCTTCTCCTGGCGGCGAGTCCCGTCATCGCCCAGCCGCTCACTCCTGTTCCTACCCGCGACCAGAAAGTCGTCAAGCGCTGGCAGCTTCCCGGCGATCCGCACGGCGTCGCGATCGGCGCCGATGGGACCATCTACGTGGGATTGGCGCAGCCGCAGGCGGTCGTGGCCATCGATCCGAAGACCGGCGCGATCAAACAACGCGTCGTCCTCGACTCCGCCGAGATCGCTTCGACGAAAGAGCTCGTGACCTTGCGCACCAACCGCGCCGGCACCCGGCTCTACATCGCCAACGGCAGCGACGAGAGTGCCTCGATCCTCTCGCTCCCCGATCTTGCCGTCCGCCGCGAGATCACGCTGGAAGGGGAACCGATTCGCGACGTCCTCCCCGATCCGCAGGGACGCCATCTCTACCTCCTCGGCCGCCACGTTCACGTTTACGACGCCGACGGCGAGAAGGAGCTGCGGACGATCAACATCGACGACCCGATGGCCATCGCCGTGAGCGCGAACGGCGCGCTGCTGGCGGTCATCGCCCCCGAGGACTTTGGAAACACCAAGGCAACCTCGGTGGCGCTCTTCGATACCACGAACTTCGCCGAGCTGGCCCGCGAGCCGCTGCAGACCGACAAATCGATCGAAGCGGCGCTGTTCGCCGCCGGCGATCAGGCGCTGATCGCACTCAGCCGCAACTCCCTCTTCGAAAAGCCGTTGTCGATGTCAAAGCCCCTGAAGCAGATGACTGCCGGCGTGAACGGCGAGATGCGGATGGCCATCAATTTCGGAGACCTGACCAACAGCGACGCCATCTGCCTCCCCGAGGGCAGCGGCGCCCAGATCGCCGCCTTGGCGTCACCCGACCTGCTCCTTTTTGCCGAGCAGCGCTGCAACGCCAGCGTCGCCTTTGCCGGCTCAAACCGGCGCGTGACCCCTGCGTCCCTGTACGGGGTCGCCGCGTACGCGATGGCGTATGACCACGCCAGCAACACCGTTGCCGTCACCGATCGCGCGGGATTCCTGACGATTTACAAAGTGCCGAGGCCTGCGGTGGCGAAGTAATCGCCGGAGCACTGTCAGTTTTAGGTGACACTCCTGATATTGAACCCCTCGGTTCTGATCTTGAACTTCTGGCGCCTGATCTTGAACCCCCTCGATCTTGATCTTGAACTTCTGGCTCCAGATCTTGAACCCCCCCGACCCTGATCTTGAACCCCCGGGTTCTGATCTTTGAACCCCGCCGCGCTAAACTTCCCCGTCATGAAGTTCGGCATCGTCGTCCTCCCCGGCTCGAACTGCGATCACGATGCGTTGCACGTGACGCGCGACCTTCTCGGTGCCGAGGTCGAAGTTCTCTGGCACAAGGAGACCAACCTTCGCGGTGCCGATTGCGTGATCATTCCGGGCGGCTTCGCGTATGGCGACTATCTCCGCGCCGGGGCGCTAGCGAAGTTCGCTCCGGTCATGGAGCCGATCCGCCGCCATGCCGCCGCCGGGGGATTGGTGTTCGGCATCTGCAACGGCTTTCAGGTTCTCACGGAGGTCGGGCTTCTGCCGGGAGCGCTGATGCGGAACCAGCACCTGCGCTTCCTCGGCCGCGATGTGTTTGTTCGCGTCGAAGAGACAGACACGCCGTTTACGTGCGAGCTGGAGCGTGGCGCCGTATTGCGCGTCCCCATCGCCCATGGCGAAGGAAACTATTTCGCCGATGACGACACCCTCGATGAGCTCGAGCGCAACCGGCAGGTCATCGTTCGATACTGCGATGCCGAGGGGCGCTTAACAAGCGAGTCGAACCCGAACGGATCGGCGCGCAACATCGCCGGCATCTGCAACGCCGGGCGGAACGTGTTCGGCATGATGCCGCATCCGGAACGGTGCGCCGAAGCGCTGCTCGGCAATACAGACGGCCTCGGCGTGTTCCGTTCGATTGCCGCGGCGATGGCGAAAGTTTGAGCGCTCTGCGCATCTGGCTCGGGCCGGCGATGATCGTATTGGCGATCCTCGCCCCCGCCGCGCGCGCGCAGGACCTGCCGGAGGTCGCGCGCAGCCTGATGGAAGAGGCGGATCGCGCGCGCGAATCGAATCGTATCGACGACGCCATCGCCAAATACCGCCGCGTCATCGACGTCGCGCCAACGCTGGCCTCGGCATATGCGAACCTCGGTGCCCTTTACTTCAAGCAGGGAAAGGTGGCCGAGGCCTATGACACCTTTGTGCGAGGCGTAGCCAGCGCTCCCTCCGATCGAACGCTCCTCTCGAACGCCGCCGCGGCGGCGCAGCAACTCGGCAAATCGGCGGATGCGCTCAAGTACGTCGACGATGCCATCGCCAAAACGCCGCGCGACGCCGCTCTGCACTCGCTGCGGTCAACCATCCTTCGCTCGCTCAATCGAAACGATGACGCGCTGGCCGCGATCACGCGGGCAACGCAGCTAGCGCCGGACGATGCAAAATCTCAGTTCAGTCTCGGAAACATCCAGGCCTCACTCGGTCGCAAGGACGAAGCGATCACGGCGTATCGGAAAGCGGTCGATCTCGACCGCACCTTTCTTCGCGCGTACTTCAACCTCGGAGCCATGCTTTTCGAGACCGGCCGCTACGACGAGGCGCGCGATGCCTATCGCATGGCCCTGGCACCGATCGATCAGGCCATCGCAAACCATCAACCGGTCGAGTGGATCAACGCCCGCGCCTACTCGAACCTCGGCGCGATCTACTTGAAACAGCAGAAGTGGCTGGAGGCCATCGACGCCTACCAGAAGGCGGCCAATCTCGACGACGACGCCGCCGCGCACTACAACCTCGGCTTCCTTTACTTCACCACCGGCAGGATGGACCTCGCGCAGTACGAGTATCGCAAGGTGCTGGCCGGAAACGCCTCGCTGCCGCTGGCCTACCTGCACCTCGGAACGATTGCTTTTAAGACAGCCAAGTACGACGAGGCCATCAACCTTTTCCGGGACGGGATGCCTCATTTCGATGCCGAATCGAAGCGTCCGGCGCTGCGCATGCTCGGACGCGCGGAGCTCATCCGCGGCGACGGTGCCGGCGCGCGGAGATCACTCGAAGAGGCCTTGACGCTCGACTCGAGTGACGCGGAGTCGCTGCTGCTTCTCGGCAGGATGGCACGTCATGAAAAACGTCTCGATGATGCGAAGGCGCTGCTCGACCGTGCGCAGGCTGCCTCTCCGCGGAACACGATCGTCACCCTCGAGCGCGCGCTCGTGGCGCGCGACGCGAACGATCTCGCCGCCGAGCGGGCGGCGCTGGAGGCGCTTCCCGATCGTCCGCCGGTGCAGGCGGAGTTGGCGGTCGTGAATGCTCGCCAGAATCCGAACGCGGCGAACCTTCGCGCGCTGCATGTCGCCACGCCCGAGGTCACGGCGGTGCTCGACGCGCTCGATGGAAAGAGCGATGCGGCGGCCAGGACGCTGGCGCGGAGCTCTGCGCCCGTCGCCCGAGGCGATGCCGGACTGCTGTTCTGGCAGCTCGGACTGTGGGCAGACGCGAAGCCGCATCTTGCAACGGCGCACAAGGCCTTCGCCGATTGGAACGAGGTGGCGCTGGCGGCCGGCGAGGTGGCGCTCGGCGAGAAACGATATGACGATGCGGCGGAGTTGCTGTCGCCGATCCGATGCGAGTCCGAAGCGTGGGGCCGCCCCGGACGCTCCGTGCTCGAACTGAGCCTTGGAGCGAAGGCAGATATCTGCAGCCGGGCGAAAGAGTCACTCGCGAATACGCTCCTGCTTCACGCTGCCGACGAGCTCGATCGCGCCGTTAAACAACAGGACGATGCCTCCGCAAAGCGCGCGCACCAGTTGGCGGACCGCGCGGCCTCGCTCGACAAACGCAAACAGTCGCTCGCGCTCTTTCTCCGCGGTACCGCGGATCTCGTCGCCGGCGCCGACACTTCGGCCCGCGAGATGCTGGCTCGCGCGCTCAGCGGCGATCTGCCGCCCGCAATCGAGACGGTGGCGAAGAAGAATTTCGACTCGGCGCAGCCGGCGAAGGAAGCCGCCGCCGAGGGAGCGGCGTCTTCGCAGCCGAAACATACGGTGGTCGTGTTCCTGCCGGACACGCCGGCCGAGACGGAGAAGAACCTGGCCGAGGCTGCGACGGCGATCGTCGGAAATCTCGCCGGCACCTCGTCGCTGCCGCTGAAAACGGAGCTCTTCCGCCGCGCGGACGACGCCCGGGCGTTCATCGCCGCCAATCGTGACTCTGTCGGAATGGTGATCGCCAATCGTGAGCTCGTCACCCGGGAATTCGTGCCGCGCTACACGTTCAGTCGCGACGGCCGCACCACGTACGTACGCAAGGTCGTCGTGCCGGTTTCCAGCCCTGCGAAATCGCTGGCAGATCTGCGCGGCAAGACCATCAGCGGTGTCGACGCCTTGGGTGACGACGGCATCGGCGTGACGACGCGCGTCTCCGACGACCTCACGGCGCTGGCAAACGCGCTCTACGGCCGCACCGACGCAGCCCTCGTCTCCGAATCGAATCCTCTGCTCGCCGAGCATGCCAGCGAGCTGCGCGTCATTCACACCACCGCCCCGCGGCCGCAACCTGTCATCGCTTTCGCGTCTATGCCCGCCGCCGACCGTGCCGCCCTCGACGACGCGCTCCGTGCGCTTCCGCGCACCGCACTCGCACCCCTTCAATTCACCGGGATCGTCCGCATCGGCGCTGAGCCCCGCGTCACCGCCAAGCGCGAGATCCAGACGGTGCCCGCGTCGGCGCTGGGGCTGAAACTCGATCCACCCATTGCAGTGCCGCTTCGGGTTTCAGTGGAGTTACCACGCGTTGAGATCGCCGAGGATCTGTTCGGCCCGCCGTAGGCGGCACGGAGCGCTGGCGTCTTGCCCCCGCTTTTGAGCTTGGACATTCTTTGCGCCGGATGTGAGAATCGTAGCCTCGGATCTCAGCCGTCGAAATGCGCGGCTTCGCCGCCGGGCACAGACAAGAGTGTCTGTGCCACATTGGCCTCTGCTCCTTTGGCCAACAGTCTGTGTTGCCACATTGGCGAGCCACGAGGCCTGACCCCACAAGCGAGGAATAATGTGGCACAGACCACAGCTGTCCAAATTAGGTTGAGAAAGCGCTGGTTCCCCTGAGCGTACGAGTCATTTTGACGGGAAAGTGAGATCGACCCCCTCAGATGCTG
>Ga0210402_10000103_pt1 | contig 93900 bp, 88 predicted proteins | sample IncBWC7MmetaG_FD_161055 | JGI IMG/M metagenome (GOLD analysis project Ga0210402, IMG submission 161055) | Forest soil microbial communities from Barre Woods Harvard Forest LTER site, Petersham, Massachusetts, United States - Inc-BW-C-7-M | ecosystem: Environmental > Terrestrial > Soil >...
GGCAAGACAGAGGCAAAGCTGTCCCCCGTGACAACCGCTTTACGAGAGTATGGGTAAAGCAGCAAGGGCACTGGCGGTTGGTTCTCAACCACTACTCGCCACTGATTATGCAGCAATAAGCTTGACTGACTGCCCCTGACACATCGCCATGTTCTGCACGCTCAATCATCGATGGGAATTAGGACATAAGCGTGGCCGGGAATCAATTTCAACAAAGTTCAATTCTTCCGAATTGAACGAACGTGTCGGATGAACCGGACCGACCTCAGTCCCGATCAAGGGGGTAACCGGGAAAGTGGGTACTAGGTCGAACTTGTCCGGTTAGGCGGGTGGTCTCAATGGGTCGACGCAACACTAAGCGCAAACCCACCTTCCATTGAGAACAAAAGCTAAAATCCCTCGCTAGCCTAGATCAGCCGGAACGCTCACCCTGGCTGGGTTTTAACCGAGTACAGCCAAACAGTTCGGTTCTCCGGGGGAAGTGTCGTCGGGTCAACCTAGTAGATGGTGTTGCATCGACCGGTTGAACTGGCACGACTTATCAGGCGCTGGGCTTCAATCTCCTATCCAGGGCAAGGGGGAACTAGGCAAAACCCTAGTTGTTCCCAAAGGTGTCTAGTGAATAGAGTGGCCACGTCGCTTATCGAAACCAGGTAAGGCCCCGCAGCAAATTTTTTCAACGATTGGGGAACCCACTTATGAAATTTAAAATGATCTCTGTGATTCTCGCAGTGGCATTTTGGTCCGTCAGCACATGCTTCGCAAAGGACGACAACGAGAAGAAAAGAGAGAAAACCCACAAGATGGCAGACAAAACCCTCAAGGAATTGTACAAGCTTGAACCCACATCCAAGGAGGCCATCCAGAAGTCGGCAGGGTATGCCGTTTTCAACAACATGGGAACGCACCTTTTCTTGCTGAGCACGGCCCGTGGCGCGGGAGTCGCCGTCAACTCCAAGACCAAGCAGGAAACCTTTATGAAGATGATCTCGGCCGGCGCCGGTCTAGGCGTAGGAGTGAAGGACTATCGAGTGATCTTTGTGTTCGACAACGACGGGGCCCTGACAAATTTCCTCGACTCCGGTTGGTCTGGTTCAGGGCAAGCGGACGCTGCGGCAAAGGCAGGCAGTAAGGGCGGAGCCTACTCAGGGGCGGTCGAAGTTGCACCGGGTGTGTGGGTCTATCAAATAACCAAAAATGGCGTCGCCCTACAGCTGACTTTGCAGGGCACGAAATATTACAAGGACGACGACCTTAACAAGAAAGCAGCTCTACAGCACTTAGGACCAGGGCAAGCCTATCAGAGTTCGCTATTGTGGACGTGAGGTAGCGGCAATGCAGAATAATGCGGGAGTAGATCAGAGCGTTTCAGATGCTGAGTTAATTGCGTTGTTGCGTGAGGCACAGGAAGAGATGGAGGTGCGCGGCGAGTTGAATCAATTGAATCTTCTCCTGCGTGACTTCGCGAGGGAACAATTGAAGCAACACTTGCTCCGAAGGGTGGAGTTCGTGCAAATGATAGAGTTGCAGCGGCAAGAGTACAGGACAAGTGCCTATCCCTAACCATAATCGCGCTTACCGGCAACGTGGAAACTGGGTGCTGTCTTGGAGATCAATGAGAGAATTCCACCTGAATTGCTCCGAGAAGAATGTTCGATGAGTTCGCATTCATTCTGCAGGGCTGTTCTGTTTGCCTCTATCCTGAGCCTGGTTGGCCTGCCAGCCGTCACCGCTGCTCAGGATGCTCACTCACCGCACTGGGCATATGACCTCAGGACTGGACACTAGGATCGAGATGTTCCGCAATATTCACCGTGAGCAAAACCGCAATCGCGGGCGTGATGCTCAACTTGATTGTTCGGTAAAAGTGAAAGGAGCCGGGGAGGCGCTTGCTGGCTAGGTATCATTGCTGTAGCGTCCTCCCAAGCTGGGAGGTGGCCAACATGTCCATACAGAGAGATTACGGCGTCCAGTGCAAAAACTCGGAATGCAGTAAGGGAATAGTTCTCGGTGAGTACATGACTCGACGCCGATCCAAGGGAAACCCTATTACCTTCATCAGGTTTACAGCAAGGAAACTTACCTGCCCCAAGTGCCACAAGACTTATCAGTATGACCACAGCGACCTCCGAGAATTTTCGACTAAATTGTCCGTGTAATTATCCATCACTATCTTTCCGACGTGGATTGTCCGTATTGAGGCGGGCACTCGTACCCTTGTACTCCTTCCAGCGAAGGAAAGTATGGGACGTAGGGCCTGATTAACGCGGTAACCGGTAAAGTCAAGTACTGGGAACCAAGTTACCGGTAACCGACTTCGCAGGACTTGGCCATGTTTGTTGCTAACTGACTTGCGGTAAGGCCGCCTGGGCCATAGACTGACTTCTCGGACGCCCACAGATTTACAACTCCATGTCTATCCCTTTTGTTGATCTTAAGAGTGAGCCCGCCATTCATGGTTTCCTGCATGTGCCTTCGCAGCCGACTGGGAACGCCATCGTGCTCACGCACGGCGCTGGCGCAGACTGCCAGTCGAAACTGTTGGTGGAGATCTCCGATGCGCTCGCCGTGTCGGGATTCACCGTTTTGCGGTTCGACCTGCCTTTCCGCCTCGCACGTCCCCATGGACCACCTTCTCCCGGCAGCGCGATACGGGATCGAGACGGTCTCCGCCACGCAGTCGCGGTCATGAGAGGCAAAATGAATGGGCGGCTGTTTATGGGCGGCCATTCCTACGGCGGACGACAGGCTAGCATGCTCGCGTCGGAAGAGCCGCAGCTAGTGGATGGCTTGCTCCTGCTCTCGTACCCGCTTCATCCTCCCCGAAAACCGAATGAACTTCGTACCGGACATTTCCCGAAGCTGGCCACGCCCACGTTCTTCGTTCACGGCACTCGCGATCCCTTCGGCACGACTGCGGAAATGAAATCCGCTCTAGAACTGATCCCCGCCTCACACGCACTCTTTGAAGTGCCCAGCGCTGGCCACGAGATTCTCTCCAAGAGAGCTGTCGGTGAATTGCCCGTTCAAATTGTGGACGGCTTTAAAGCGTTCCTGAAAACCCTCACGCAAAAAGACTAGATCCTGATTAACGCGCGCTAACCGGACAAGTTCGAAGACTGGGGACAGAGTCTTCACGCGAAAATTAACAGGAAACGCCCCGCGGAGTTGTTTTCCCGCCTCAGGAGCGGGCGTTCTTGATGTCTTCGCGCGCGCCCTTCTCGGCGTTCCGCGCCTCGCCCCTGGCATTAACATCTGGCTTCAGAGCGAGGATGGCTTTCTCCAGACTGAGGGCTTTCGGGGGCGCCTGGCACGACTTGATATCACCGTTGGGGCGTACCGCGGTCATATCCCATTTCAGGCAGTTGAATTTGATCTGCAGGTTGCCGCTGGCGTGAAGCGAAGCAACGCAATCTTCCAGGGTCTTGAAGAGGGTGCAAGCGTCCTTCAGCGTGGTGCGCGCAGGCATCAGCGCCTGCAACTGCAGCGTCAGCGCCTTTTCCTCCGCGCTGTTCGCCGCAAGCTCCTGGCTGGCGGTCGGTTTCTTGATCCACTTCATGGGATTGTAGGAACGCGCCGCCACCGTGGCCGCGCCAAATAGAATCGCGGCTCCGGCCGCACCAAGGACGAGACTTTTGTATTTCATACTGTGGCCTTTCCTGGGGGTGGGCGCTGGGTTGACTGTAGTAGGCCACGCTGTGTCGTGCGCTTCGAGGCTCGGCAGGTACGGTACTCCCCGTATCCGTTACTCTGACCTTCCGGCCAGTCGGTGAAAACGGATACGCCCACGGTCGCTGGCCACTCGTCGCCGGTCGCTTGCTACCCCGCCTGCCAATTTGTCGGTTGCGCCGTTGCTCCCCCCTGCGGGACACTGGTACTTCTGCATCGGTTGCAAGCGAATCCGTCACGAGGTTAAGAAATGACCAAGCCAATCGGCGAACTTACTCCTCCCAACCGTCTGATGATGACTCCGGGTCCCTCCTCCATTGACCCGCGGGTGTATCGAGCGCTGGCCACCCAGCTTGTGGGCCACATGGATCCCTGGTTTCGCGGCTGCATGGACGAGACGCAGACCCTGCTGCGCCAGATTTTCCAGACGGAAAACCGAGTCACGTTTCCGCTTTCCGCTTCCGGTTCGGGCGGCATTGAAGCAGCTGTGCTCAATTCGCTGGAACCCGGTGATGAAGCGATCTGCTGCGTCAACGGCACGTTTTCCGAACGCATGTACGTGATCGCGCAGCACACGCCCGCCACCGTCCACATCGTGCAGGCTCCCTACGGAAAGCCCGTGGACCCAGAAGATGTGCGCAAGATTGCCAAGGGCCGCAAGATCAAAATGATCGGGCTTGCGCAAGGAGAGACTTCTTCCGGCGTCGTCACGGACATTGATCCTTTCCGCAAAGTAGCGGATGAATTTGGCTCGCTGCTGGTTGTGGATGCGGTGGCATCCCTCGCCGCCGAGCCGCTCCATGTGGACAAGCAGAGAATCGACATTTGCTTCAGCGGCTCACAAAAGGCAATCAGCGCGCCTCCGGGAATGTCACCGATCACAGTCAGCCCGCGGGCGGAGGAAGCCTTCCGCAATCGCAAGTCAAAGGTGCAGAGTTGGTATTTCGACCTTTCCACGGCCATGAATTACTGGGGCAAAGATCGCCTCTATCACCACACTCCGCCGATCTCCCTGATTTACGCGCTGCGCGAAGCGATGCGCATCGTGCTCGAAGAAGGCCTCGAAGCCCGCTGGGCAAAGCACAAGCTCAATCAGCACGCGCTGATTGCCGGCGTCGAAGCCATGGGATTGAAGCTGCTGGTTGAAAATCCGAAGGACCGGCTGGTGACCGTCACCGCGGTCATGATTCCTGCGGGCGTCAACGACGCGAAGTTCCGCAACCAGCTTCTCGACGAATTCAACATCGAAATCGCGGGCGGCCTTGGTCCCCTCAAGGACAAGATCTGGCGCCTCGGCCTGATGGGCTACTGCAGCCAGAAGCCGTTCGTGCTGCAGCTCCTCGCCGCCATGGAAAAATCGCTCGCCGATCAGGGGCACCGCGTGTCGCCGGGAGCTGGCGTCGGCGCGGCCCTGGGCGTCTACATCAAGGCGGAAACCCCCGCGCTCGCCGTCCGCTAGGGTTGTAGTTCGCCTTCCCAGCGGGCGATGACCGCGCTGGCCAGGCAATTGCCAATGACGTTGACCGACGTGCGCGCCATGTCAATCAGCGCATCCACGCCCAGGATGATGAAGATCGGCTCGGTGGGAAGATGAAATGTGGATGCCGTGGCCAGCAGAACAACAGGAACCGCGCGCGGCACGCCGGCAATGCCTTTGCTCGTGAGCATTAGCGTGAACACCATCAAAAGTTGCTCCGGCCACGTCAAGTGCATCCCCGCCGTTTGCGCGACGAAGATTGAAGCCAGAGCAAGGTACAGCGTCGAACCGTCCAGGTTAAAGCTGTAGCCCGCCGGAATCACGAACGCCACAATTTGCCGCGGCACGCCAAACTCTTCCATCGACTCCATCGCGCGCGGAAGCGCCGCTTCCGAAGTGCTCGTGGCAAAGGCAATCGTCGCAGGCTCCGCCACAAATTTCAGGAAACGAGCCAGCGGAATGCGCGCCAATAGAGCCACCGGCAATAAAACCACAAGCAGAAACGCCAGCAACGCTCCATACGCCGTCAGCACCAGCTTTCCCAGCGGCAGGAGCACGCTAATCCCCATGTGCCCCACGGTGTAAGCCATCGCCGCGCCTACTCCGATTGGCGCGTAGTACATCACGATGTTCGTGAACTTGAACATCGTCTGCGCCAGCGACTCGGCAAGCGCCAGCATCGGCTGCCGCGTTTTCTCAGGCACCAGCGTCAAAGCAATCCCGAAGAGCACTGCAAATACGGCTACCTGCAGAATCTGATTGTCGGCAACGGCCCTGGCGATGTTTTCCGGGAAAACATGGAGAAGAAAATCGTCCCACTTCAAGGCGGCGGTCGGTGCAGTGGCCTGGTCCGCAGCCGGAGCGGGCAACTGCACTCCCTCGCCTGCGCGCGTCAGGTTGATCGCGCCAATCCCCAGGAACAACGCGATCGTGGTGATCACCTCGAAATAAATCAGGCTCTTCAGGCCGATTCTCCCCACTTTTTTCAGATTGCCGTGGGCGGCGATCCCCGTCACCAACGTTCCAAGAATCAGCGGCGCGACGATCACCTTGATCAGCCGCAGAAAAATGTCGCCGAGCACACGGAGACGCACCGCAAGCTCGGGCCGGTCGATTCCCAACTCGAACCCCACCAACATGGCAACGAAAATCCAGTAGGTCAGTGACCGACCTCGAGTGCCCGAAATGGCGAGCAGGAGCAAGCCGCTCCAGCGTAGTATGGGAAATATTTCGTTGGGTGAAAGCACCAGCGCCAGCAGCGCTCCAACCGTGAACAGCCCTAAGCCAACCACCAGTGAAATTGAAGCTGCGTTCGTCGGATTCTTCGGCAAGGCCCTATCCCGCGAAAAGTTGATTTGATCGAGAGAGCGGCGACATCATAGCGTGCCGCGCGAGACAGAGTGAAGTCCTTTCACAACTTGCCACAGAAACTTGCCGCTGCTTTTTGCTGCTGCTATCGTTTTAAAATGCCAAAAATCAGCCACCTTGAATGTTCACGCTGCCGTGCGCATCTTTCCGCGGACAAGCCACAGACCATCTGCCCGCAGTGCGCGGGAGCGCTGTATGTGCGCTACGATCTCGCTCCACTGCGCGGCACGACCGCGCGCCAGGAAATTGCCCGAGCCGCAGCGGACGCGCCGTGGAGCGGCCTCTGGCGTTATCGCAGCGTTCTGCCCGACGTCACGCCGGTCACTCTCGGCGAAGGCTGGACGCCGATGCTGCACAGCCGCCGGTATCCTGGTGTTTATGTAAAGGAAGAAGGTGCCAATCCCACCGGCAGCTTCAAGGCGCGTGGTCTTGCGCTTGGCGTCAGCATGGCGCGCCATTACGGCCTGAAAAAACTGGCCGTTCCCTCAGCGGGCAACGCCGCAGGCGCTCTTGCCGCGTATGCCGCTGCCGCGGGCATCGAAGCCAACATTTTCATGCCCAAGGATGTTCCATTTGCAAATTATGTGGAAGCCACGATGTACGGCGCAAAAGTCACTTTGGTGGACGGCCTGATTTCCGATTGCGGTCGCATGGTAGCGGAGCGGAAAGAAAAAGAAGGCTGGTTCGATATTTCCACGCTGAAGGAACCCTTCCGCGTCGAAGGAAAGAAAACCATGGGCTACGAGCTGGTCGAGCAGCTCGGCTGGGAGTATCCCGCGGCTGTGTTCTACCCCACGGGCGGCGGCGTCGGCCTGATTGGGATGTGGAAGGCCTTCGGAGAGCTGGAAGAACTCGGCTGGGTGAAGCCGGGGAGACGCCCAAAGATGATCGCGGTGCAATCCGCGGGATGCGCACCGGTGACCAAGGCATTCGAACAAGGTGAAAAAGCCAGCCAGATGTGGGCCAACGCCACGACGTTTGCCTCTGGCCTGCGTGTCCCCAAGCCCTATGGGGATTACATCATGCTGGAAATTCTTCGCGAATCCGGCGGCCTGGCGCTCTCCTTTCCCGACGAGCAGATCCTCGCCTCGCTCCAGGACTGGGCGAAAAATGAAGGCATCTTCCTCTCTCCCGAAGGCGCCACCGCCACGGTCGCCTACGATCACCTGCTGCAGACCGGCTTCCTGAAACCCGAAGACCGCGTGGTGCTCTTTAACACCGGGGCGGGCTTGAAGTACACCGACGTCACCGCCGAGGCCGTCGGATTGCGTCGGCTCTCCTGACCGCCATCGCGGCATTGACACGCCGCCGCAGGAATCGGACACTAAAAGTCAGCGTTTTCGCGGCATCGCCTTCGGAATGCCGCAATGCTCCAGGAAAAAAGAGGATCCAGTGCCTTCTCTCCCCGTACTTGCAAATACCGGCGCCATGCATCAATTCATCGGCGCCTTCGAAGTGACTTCGAAATTAAGCGGCCACGTCTACGATTGCCGCTTTTCACACATCTGGAACGGCATCGCCACGCGCCACAGCGACACCATCGACGCAAAGTTTGAAGTGGATGGAGTAGGCCGCATCGTCGGCCTCGCGCATGCCGCTTTTGTTGAATTTCGGGAGAAGACCGGCCGCGACCTGACCGACCGCGAAGCAAGTTTTGTTGCCGCAGAATATCTTCGCGAACGCCTGGAAGAAGAGGACGAACGCCCGCTCTACGATGTGCCGCACGAGGAAGCGATGCGCCTGATCAAAATGATCGGCATCAAGTAATCGCCTACGTTCTCGAATTTTTCATCCGATGCCCTAATCACCCTTCACCGGATGTGCCGCCGTATAAGCGTCATCCTCCGCACGGAACGCCGCCAGTCGCGGATGGTGCAGTCCGTCGCGTTTCACAAAATATATCGCCACCAGCATCAGCAGCGCACCGAACACCATCACGGCGGTCGCCGCCTGCAGGGCAACCAGCAGATCGGAGGCATCCGAAATCCGGCCGATCAGCAGCGGTCCCAGCGCTCCCACGATCTGCGTCACGAACATGTACAGGCCGATGGCCGTAGCATGCGCCCGCTGCGGCGTCAGGTCGTGCAACACAGCGGTGGTCGGCCCGTGATACCACGACATAAAAAAGCTGGCGACAAAAAATCCCGCCAGCACGATCCATTTTTCTTCCGATTGAAGCGCCAGCAGCAGGAACGGCGCCGCCACCAGGAATGCCGCGGCAATCACCAGGATGCGGCCGTAAGGGAACCGTTTCTGAAGGAGATCGGCAAAATAACCGCCCGCGAGCGCTCCCAACACCAGCGAAAGCAGCGCAATCACGGCGAGCGAAAGCGCCGCCTCTTTCAGGCTGAAATCCTTGTAGCTGGTTGCGTAGTCCACGCCCCAGGTCACAAACGATACCGTCGAAAACGTGATACACGTCCCGGCAATCATCATGGCCACGAACGCCGGCACGCTCAACAAGCACCCGATAGAAACCACTTCCGACCGCGGCCGCTTCGGAGGCTCTTTCAGCTTGAAAGCCGAAAATCCGGGAATAATTCCGATGGCGCCCACAATCAGGAAAGCATATTGCCAGCCATGGCGCTCTCCCATGATCCCGCCCAGAGCCAGGCCGCCCGCGCCGCCCAGCAACATTCCCGAGGCGAAGATTGCCTGTGTGAGGGCTCGATGTTCGACCGGGAACGAGTCGGAAATCATCGCCTGTGCCGCCGGCGCGTATGCTGCTTCACCGATCCCTACCAGGCCGCGGCAGATAAAAAGTGCGGTGAAAGTTGGTGCCAAGCCGCTGCACATCGATGCGAGGCTCCAGAACAGTACTCCGCCAGCAATGATCGTGTGCTGGCTGAAGCGGTCCGCCAGGTATCCCGACGGGATACTCGCCACCGCGAGCACGATCAGCAGCACGGTTTGCAGCGATCCAAGCTGCGAGTCCGTGACATTAAAATGGTGCCGCAGCAATGGCAGAAGCGGATTCAACACCTGCCGGTCCGCAAAGTTGACAAAATTGATCAAAGCCAGTACAGCAAGGAGACGCACCTGCGCGGAATTGAACGGCATGAGGCGTGCCATCATGGATAAAATCAGTTCCCCTGGCGCGTGCGACCTGGCGACCGGCGGTTCGTACACATTCCCGGAGTTTCCGGGACCGAAAGGGATTATATACCGCGGATGACCCAAGCCAATCGGAACCCATCGACGAATGACCGTCTTACTACGGTCCTGTCGTATGGCACTCTACTCTTGCTCGGCTATCTGGTTTTTCGAATCACCGCGCCATTTCTTGTTCCACTTGCGTGGTCCGCGGTCCTGGCGATCTTCTTCTTTCCCGCATTTCTGCTCCTGACCAAGCGTGTATCCGTTACCATGGCAGCCCTTCTGTGCACCATCGGCGTCACGCTGGTCTTGATCGTGCCGGTTCTGCTGGTGCTGTGGTTTGCGGGACGCGAAGCGGTGGAAATCACCGTGCGCATCCGCGACCTGATTAACAACGGTGGCGTTGTCGTGCCAGCCGGCTTCGCCGACTCCATCCGCCATCACCTGCCGCAATCTCTCCAGAATCTCGATTTCGTGGGCCCCCTTCAGCAAGGAATGGAAAAAATTGCGTCTTACCTCGCCGGCAGGCTTGCCTGGATGCTTAAAAATCTTTTCTCCTTCGTCGTCGATCTCTTCATTCTTTTGTTCGCCTTGTTTTTCGTGTTCCGTGACGGTGAATCGATTCTGCGCGCTCTTCGCCACCTGATTCCTTTCGAAAAATCCCTCCAGAACGAAATGCTTGCCGAATCGCGCGACCTCATCTTTGCTAGCGTTGCCGTCGCCCTGCTTATCGCCGCCATTCAGGGCGTCCTGGGCGGCACGGCCTTTGCTCTCACGCGTCTTCCCGCGCCCGTTTTCATGGGCGTCCTGATCGGTTTCTTTTCCATCGTGCCGGTAGTCGGCTCGGCGCTGATCTGGTTCCCGGCAGCGCTTTGGCTGGGCCTTAATGGCAGTTGGGGGAAAGCCGCGCTCGTCGTGATTATTTGCGGCGGAGTGGCGGGGCTGGCAGATAATCTGGTGCGCCCCCTGCTGCTTCGCAATCGCACCCGCCTGAACGATCTGCTGATCTTCATCAGCATTTTGGGTGGGCTACAGGTATTCGGGCTGCTCGGCTTGGTGGCCGGCCCAACCATTGTGGCCGCCGCTCTGGGCGTGTTCCGCGTCTATATGGAGCACCGGGACGAACTCGACGGGGCCGACGCGTAACTTCTTGCCATCGGCCGGGGCTAAATTCAGCGCTTCCGGCTTCGCCGTATGCTAGAGTACGCGCTCGAATGGCGAAATCTATCGAAATGAACATGAGCAAGCCGAAAGAACTCGGACTGGAGAAGCTTCGCTGGCGCTGCGAGCTCTCTCGCATCCCATTCGAAACGACCGCGCAGGCACAAAAGCGCGAAGGATTCATCGGGCAGGAGCGCGCCCTGCGTGCGCTGAAAATGGGCGTGGAACTCTCCGCCCCCGGTTACAACGTTTTCGTTTGCGGCCTTGCCGGCACAAGCCGCGGCGGCACCATCGCCCAGATGATTGAGGAACTCCATCCGGCCACCAAGCCTTCGATGGACCGCTGCTACGTCAACAATTTCAAGATTCCCGATCGGCCACGCCTGCTCGTTCTGCCGCGAGGCTCCGCAAATACTTTCAAGAAAGACGTTCAAGCGGGGATCGATTTCCTGCGCCGCCGCATCCCGCAAGTCTTTGAAGGCGAACCTTTCCAGCGGCAGAAAGGGCGAATCGTCGAGCGCTTTTCCGTGCGTGAGAAAGAATTGATGGACGATTTCACCCGGCGCATCGCCCGCGACCAGTTTGCTCTCGGCCACATGCAGGTAGGGGCTGTCGCCCTGCCGGAAATTTTTCCCGTTCTCGAAGGCCAGATGGTGCCCATTGAAGACATCTCCAAAATGGTCCACGAGGGAAAACTGGAAACCGGCGTTGCCGAAGAGATCGAGCGCAAATACGAACAGTTCCGCCAGGAATTTACGGTCGTTTACCGGAAGACCTTGACTCTCTCCCGCGAATTGGCCAGCGAGCTAAGCTACCTGGAACAGGAAGCAGCCTCCGTACTCGTGGATGGTGTCATCGAGGAATTAAAAGAAAAATATCCCGGAACTGGCGTGACCGAATATCTCGAAGAAGTGCGTCACCACATTTTAGACAATCTCGGCCCTTTCAAGGAACGCGAAGGGGAAGAAGAACAAACACCAGAGTCGCCCGAAATTCAGCAGCAGAAATCGCCCGGACCCGAACGCGACCCGTTCCGCGTTTACGGTGTCAACGTAATCCTGGCCCACAACTCTGAGGACAATTCGCCAGTCATCTTTGAGACCACGCCGAGTTTCGCCAACCTCTTCGGCACCATTCAGCGCGCGTATGACGCACGTGGCGGCTGGTCCAGCGACTTTATGGATCTTCGCGGCGGCTCCTTGCTGCGCGCCGACGGCGGCTTCCTCATCATGTACGCCATCGAAGCGCTTTCCGAGCAGGGCGTTTGGCGGGCTTTGAAACGTACGCTCAATCACAATCGCCTGGAAATTCAACCGCTCGAAGTCTTCTATCCCTTCACTGCCACGGCGCTCAAGCCCGAGCCTGTCGAGATCAACGTGAAGGTCATCCTGATTGGCGATCGCGACCTGTACGAAGTCCTCTACGAATACGAAGAAGATTTCCAGAAAATTTTCAAGGTCCGCGTGGAATTCGATGAAGAGATGCCTATGACCGACGGCGTCATCGAAGAGTATGCCGGACGTCTTCGCGCGCTTAGTGAAAAAGAAAATCTTTTCCCCTTCGATCGCGGAGCCTTTGCCGCCATTCTCGAATACGGCGTTCGAAGAGCCGGTCGCCGCAATAAAGTCACCGCCCGCTTTGTGGATATCGCCGACCTGGCTCGCGAAGCGCACTATGCCTCCGCCGCCGCCGGGGAAAATGTGGTTCGCGCAGCCCACGTGCGTTCCGCGATTGCTTCCAAGATGGAGCGCCACAACCTGGTGGAAACCCGAATCCGCGAAATGATCGAGGAAAAAACGCTGCTCGTGGACGTTTCGGGTGAGTGTGTCGGCCAGGTCAACGGCCTGAGCGTTCTGGAAATCGGCGGATATTCGTTCGGGAAGCCCGTCCGCATAACAGCAAGTGCCGCCCTTGGAAAAGCCGGCCTGATCAATATCGAGCGGGAATCCAATCTAAGTGGCAGGTTCCACGACAAGGGCGTGCACATCATCGCGGGCTATCTGCGCAGTTGCTTCGCCAAAGATAAGCCGCTCTCCCTTGCCGCGAGCATCTGCTTCGAACAGTCCTATTCCGGCGTCGACGGCGACAGCGCGAGTTCCACCGAAGTCTATGCACTCCTCTCTGCTCTCTCCGAAATTCCGCTTCGCCAGGACGTCGCCGTCACCGGCTCGCTCAATCAAAAGGGAGACATTCAGGCGATCGGCGGGGTAAACGAAAAAATCGAAGGCTTCTTCGACGTCTGCAGCATTCTCGGCTTGACCGGCTCGCAGGGCGTCCTCATCCCCGCATCCAACGTCGAAGACCTGATGCTCCGCGAAGACGTGCTCGACGCCGTCAGCAGCGGAAAGTTTCACATCTGGCCCGTGGCTCGCATCGAGCAGGGAATTGAACTCCTTACCGGCCATGCCGCTGGCCACCGCAATGGCGACGGCTCGTTCGAAGACAACACCGTTTTCGGCAAAGTCGATCGCCGCCTCATCGAAATGGCCCGCATGATGAAGGAATTCGACTAACGGCTCTTCTCTCGCTTATTCCTTCGGCGCCTGATATCCCCGCCGGTGATCCACGCGATGGGTAGCCGCCGCGGGTTTTCCCGCCGCACCCGATCTGTCCACCTTTACGTCAATGGAATGCACGGCCCCGTCCGCCATGGGCAACGCAAACGCCAGGCTGTATTCGTGGCGCACGATCTCCGCCACCTCTTTGTACGTTTGCTGAAAGGCTTTCCCGTTCAGCGGGAAATACGCGCGCCCGCCGGTAAGGTCTGCTATTGCCTGCAACCGGCGGTCCGCTGCGGCAAACTCGTCCTGCGTCTGCTGAATCTTTATCTTGCTGCCCTGTTTGCCGTTGCGTAGCGGCCCGCTGGTTGAAACGCACAGGATACGCACGTCGCCCACCTGCAATCGCGCTTGCAGCGCCGTTGCCGCTGACGCCGGAGAGGTATCCACCCCGGTGGAAATCAAAACTATCGTTTTTTTTCCCGGAACACGTTCCAACCAATCCAGCACGCTGCCCAGGCTGCTCGAAAGATTAAGATCGGCGAATCCCAAATTAAACCGGATGCTGCTGAGCGCCGCCTGCGCCGCTACTTTGTCCGTTGTGAAATCCAGAATTCCAAGCGGCGCGTCCGTGTATCGCGCCACCGCCACGCGGTCTCCCTCCGAGAGTCCCTTCATCATCGCGTCGGCCGCGAACAGGTTGGCGTCTTGCAAAAAATAAGCGGCCGGGCCGGCCTCGACCAGCAGCAGCACCTGCCCGGGCTCTTCAATGGGCGCAAACTCCGTTATGCGCTGCTCACCGCCGTTATCGAATACATGGAATGCTTCCCGCCGCAGACCTTCGACAAATTTTCCCTTTTCGTCGGTGACGACCACACCGACATTCACTCTCGCTACATTCACCCGGATACTCTGGCCCGCCGCAGCCGGCGTTTCCTGGGCGTTTCCGCCCGCGCCAAATAGCAAACAGATCGCGGCGTAAACTATCAGGTCAGAACTGCGGCGAACGCGCCTCATCAAATGTTCAATCCACCCATTCGTCGAAGTGCACACCGCTCGCGTCCTTCCACGAAGCCCCCGTCATCGACTGCAGATACCCGGGAAATACGCCGGGATTCAAATTGCTCCTCCAATCGTTCGGTATCTTGGTCCTCCGGGCCGCTGCTCCTTCGGGGAGCACAAAGGCAATCATCGCGAACAGCAGCAGCATGGGAGACAGGCCGCGCAGCCACATAGCGAGGAACTCCTCATGCAGAGGGATTGAGAGCTGCTCAAAATCGTAGCTCCCCGCCCAGAAACACAAAAGCCCTGTCCCGGCCTGAGTTTCCAGAAGTGAGGTCTCAGTGCGCGGAACAGGGCTCGGAGTTCGAATGGCCCTTGTAACGCAGCCGGAGAATGTCCCCCCGGCTGGGAGAAATTCATCAGGGTTTTGCAGGCGCAGCCGCGGGAGCAGCGACAGGCGCGCTGCTGACATCCTTCGGCGTCGAAAGGTATCCGGTGAGCTGATTCTTGCCGACATCAAACACCACGATTTCATAAGGCGCCGTGCGGGCGCTGCCCTTCACATAAAACTGGACGGGCTCGCCGGCGGTCTTGTCCTTCTTTTCGATTGCCTTGTCGTCAACCAGCACAGTTACGGTGTATCTGGATTTCTTCGAGTCCGTCTTGTTGAGCGACATCTGAACAGGACCCACGCGCTGCGGCGTCTTGGCTTTCTGCAGCGTAAATTCGTAGTAGTTCCGGTCTCCCCGCCGCTTCAGCTCTTCCAGGTCGTCGTGATTGTGGGCAATCAATCCACTCATCACGCCCATGTCACCGGCAGCGCGATCCAGCTTCGATTTGGTCGCTTCCAGGTCCGTGCGGGTCGCTTCAATGTCCTTTTTTGCGCCGGAGACGTCCGTGGCCACCGCCCCGATCTGCGCTTCGCTTTCCTTCTGTGCTTGCGTGATTTTTTCAGACAGCTTGGCGTCGGAAGCCGTCTGCTGCTTGCGAATCGCCTCCGCGCGGCTGCGGGCGTCCGCGAGTTCCGCCTGCGTCATGCCGATCTTTTGCGACGTGACGTCCATCCGCCCTTTCAACTCCGCCAGCCGCGTGTTGGCTGCATCCAGCTGCGCGGTCAGGATTTTGGTCTGATCCTGGGCCTTGGTGACTTCTTGCTGCAAGTGCGTCTGCGCCGAATAACCGGCATAGGCCATTGCACCCACTCCGGCAATCACCACTGCGAACAGAATGGTGATCCACCTTGGTGTTCCGCCGCCCCCCTCATAGTGATAGGACTCCTGCGGGCTCGGAACATTTGGAGAAATGCTCATTCTTCCTCCTCGGAAAATTTCAATTCACGCGGAATTCGCTCTTTGGGATTATCCAACGAGATTCCACCTAAGTCTAATGCCCTTCACCGCGAGTTGGCCACTTTTTTACCGCTCGACAGACCCTTGCCTTCCGGCCACCGTGCGAATATGGAAGTGTTCAGCCCGCCCCGTGGCGTAAATTCGCCCTTCACCACGCACCACTGGGGGCTGGTGGCTTCCACGATGTCGTGGAGCATTTTATTTACGGCGTTTTCGTAAAAAATGCCCAGATTGCGGTAGGCCAGCAGATACATCTTCAGGGACTTCAACTCGATACAAGACTTCCGAGGCTTGTACTGAATGGTGATCGTTCCGTAGTCGGGAAGCCCGGTCTTCGGGCACACCGAAGAGTATTCAGGAAACCGCGTCGTAATGACGTAACCCGGATACTGATTCGGCCAGGTTTCCAGTTGCGGCAGTTTTGCGGCGATCCCGGCCTGTGCGTGTTCATCGGCATAATTCGGCATAGCATCCTCTAGAACTATTGTACCCGGGAAGTTGGTACATCCGGCCCTTGCCTCCCTTAAACACCTGTCCTATGCTGAGGGCCATCCGGAGGGGAATCCACCTACCCAGATGAACTGTCCCATCTGCAAGCAGGAAGGTGCGCGTCGTTCGCGCCGTCAAACAACCGCCGATTACATTCTGAGCGCGATTGGTATCTACCCCTGGCGTTGCCAAGGTTGCAGAGCGCGCTTTCACGCCCGGCTGATGTCTCTCAGCAATTCTCTCCACGCTCACTGTCCGATCTGCGGCAATCTCGCGCTGAAGCGCATCTCGCCGGAGCACGTGGACGCCGTGTTGGGATTTGTCTGGCGAAATCTGCGCATTCCGGCCTTTCGCTGCGGCCCCTGCCGGCATAAATATTTCTCTGTTTTGCCCTTGCAACAGCAAACAAAACGCGAAGTTGGACTTAGTTCCGGCGTTTGAGGCCCTGAGCGATTCCTATTGCGGACAGTCCAGCGATTTCCCCTGCCGGATCAAGCCCCGTTCGTCCGAGAACACGGCGTATCCGCATTTTGGGTCAGTTACATCTTCGAGAAGCAGATCGTAAACTTTGTCTCCATTGGACAAATGAAGCCGCAGCCGCCAGCCCGGCACGATTTCCGCTCCGTTTCCATATAGCGCGTGTGCCACGGTAGGGAATTCGGCCGGCGCCCACTTGGTCCCATTCGAAGAGAAATCGCCGATCCCCACCAGCGTGTCCCAATTTGCGTAAACGTCGTGCTTCTTGCGATAGTCCGCCTCCGCCGCATTGATCGCCTTCACCAGATTCTGCGCAAAACTTCGCCGCTCGCGCTCCCGGTCGGCTATTACCGGGGACCCCTTCTGCGCCCGGCTGGCCGCCTGGCAACTCAATAGCAGAATCATCAGCACGGCGGTTCTTTGTATTTTTCCACGCATCGCTTTTCCTCTCCCGGTGTTCGCACGGGGAAAACGAACCGTGCCTAGTGTAAACGACGACGCCCGATTTCACCTCAGTAGGGGCGCCCCTCCCCTGAGGTGCCAGGCCCTGTGCAGCAAGCCATCTGCTGGAGTATGATGCCATTCCCAAACCTGCTTTTCCCCGGCAGGCACACGGATGGAGGTAGCCATGGACGCAACTGCTCCCTCTCAGGAAGCCGCTCGAGTCGCGGCCCTGGATCGCTATGCGATCCTCGATACCGAACCTGAACAAACCTTCGATGACCTGGTGATTCTTGCGGCCTATATCTGCAAGACCCCCATCGCCATGCTTTCCCTCGTGGACGAACGCCGGCAGTGGTTCAAATCCAGAGTCGGCGTGCAAATCCGGGAAACCCCCAAAGAGACTTCGTTCTGCGTACATGCCATCCAACAAGAGGACCTCTTCATCGTCCCAGACACCCTGAAGGATCCGCGGTTCAAAGACAATCCGATGGTGTTGGGTGAGCCCCACATTCGCTTTTACACCGGGGCGCCCATTGTCAATGAAGATGGCTTCGCCCTGGGCACTTTATGTGTGATCGACCGGCAGCCGCGCGAACTGGACTCCGAGCAGAAAGAAGCCTTGTGGGCCCTGAGCCGCCTGGCACTCGGACAAATGGAACTCCGACAGAATCTGCAACTCCTTAAGGAAGCCCTCAACGACCGTACCCGCGAAGAGCACGCGCGGGAAAAAGAGTTGAAGCGGCTGGAAGAAAAACTCGTCCGCGTGTTGGGCCTGAATATTTAAGCTCCGATCCTGCGTAACAATGAGCCTCAAATAGAAGCGGCTCCGGAATAAGAATCCGGAGCCGTTTGCTCTTGGAACAGATTCTTTACTTTCCGCTGGCGTGCGACGAGGATTTTCTGTGACTTGAGTCGCCTGGTCGCTTAATCTGCTATATGCCAGTCTGGCCCGGCTGCCACAGCCCCATGGAGACCACAAAATTGAAGAGAGCAAGCCTTCTGTTGATGTTTGCCTGCCTTTCATCAGCGCGCATGTATGCAAAAAACCCGGTCAAGGCACCTGTCAAGAAAACTTGTGACTCGGGAATTGTCCTCAAGTTGAGCTCGGCCACGACGTCCCAGGGTAGCCTTCTTCTCGCCGAAATTTCCGGCGCCAAACCTTCTCAGGAATTCTCGGCCGCGTGGGATGGCCGGCCGATCCCGGTTTGGCGTGAAACTCCTGCCTCACCCACTCTTCACGCACTCCTCGGCGTGGACTTGGAAAAACCGGCAGGGCGCTACGAGTGGAAAGTTTCCTGGTCCGCTGCGGATGGTAAACCCACCGCCTGCAGCCTGCCTGTCAATGTGCGCGCGGGAAAATTTCCCACCGAACGCCTGACCGTTGAAAAGCAGTTCGTCCAGCCGGATCCCGAGCAGCAGAAGCGGGCCGAGGAAGACCAGAAAAAAATGAAGGCCATCTATGACACGGTCACGCCCGAGGTGCTGTGGAAAGGGAAGTTTGTAGTGCCGTTGAAAGGCGTCAGCGCCGGAGGGAATTTCGGCCGCCGCCGCGTCCTGAACGGCGAAGCCCGCTCGCCGCACGCCGGCGTCGATTTTCCCGCAGCCGCCGGCACACCCGTTTATGCGGCTCAATCCGGAAAAGTCGTGCTCGCCGAGAATCTCTATTATTCCGGTAACACCGTGGTGATCGATCACGGCTTCGGCATCTACACTCTTTATGCGCATCTCTCGGAGATTGCCGTCAAAGCTGGCGATCCCGTCGAATCAGCCGCCGAAATCGGCAAAGTCGGCGCCACCGGCCGGGTCACCGGCCCGCATCTCCATTGGGGGCTTACCATCGATCACGCGCGCGTCAACGCCTTGCAGATCGTCCAGCGCCAGCCCTGAGCCTGCACAGCAACCTATTTCAGATATGTTCGGACAATCTCCACCAGATCCTCGGCCGCTTCCGCCGAGGATTTGGTTTTCCGTGGCATGTGGTTGCGAATGTGATCTTCCATTAACTCGCCCATCAGGCTATTGATCGCCCCTCGCGCCGCCGCCAATCGCTGCAGCACGTCCGAGCAATGCGCATCTTCTTCCAGTCCGCGCAGCACGGATTCCAGTTGCCCGATGATTTTCTTTGCGCGGGAAACAAGCTCGAGTTTTTCTTTTAAAATATGTGACATATTTTATTGACTACCCTATGGGGGTATGGTATCAAGAGAAGTTATCGGATACAAGCAGTCTTCGCTGCGGGACCGGCAACAAGCTATTACATATGGAGATGCGCAAACAAGACCTGGAACCCCCGCCGGTGAGCCACTCGGCCTCCTGCCTACTTCTGCGTGGTTGACTGCTATCGTGGCCCGCTCACCGGAAGTCCGCGTGAGCGCATCCGGAAAGTGAGCCACAACATGTTACACGCCGTTCACAGAAATTATCGCACCCGTGAGGCATCCTCATTGTATTGCGTTTGGACCACAAGAGATGGCAGCCCGAATTCACCACTAATCGCAATATGGATTGATCCTTCCATGCGCGGCTTCGAGGAGGAAGCTTCGTCGACCGCAAAATCGGATTCCGAGGAGGTACGGTCAGACGAACCTGGGGGTTGCGCCCTCGTGAGCGCAGCTCCGCAGGTGGAAATTCCGGAGGATTGGCGTCCGTCCATCAATGGATGGACAGTGGTGAAGGCCACTTGAGGAAAATTACCCGGATCACGGCATCTTTGCTTGACACCGATGCCTATTAAGCATACTTTACCAAATTGGTTCACTATAGTTAATATGACCGATTGCTTTCCAACTTGTCGCTGCTTGCGGTTGCTTCTCGTCTGCCTCTGCTTCCTTCCCCTGCGTATTCTCGCGGCGCAACAATCGGATTCCTCGCTTCAGACGCCCCAGGTTTCCACCGATACGCCCACCCCAGCGCCGGACGATCCACCCGTCACGATGTTTCCTCACCCCGAGTGGGACCGCCTGTGGCTTTCCGGCCAGGCCAATTTCATTTCCCAGTGGCATCCCGCGTTTCACTCCCCCTACCAGGGAAAGAACAGCCTGACTCCCGAAGCCCAGGACGCCAGTTCCCGGGTGCTAACCCTCTACACCGGCTTGCGCGTCACGAAAACGACGGAGTTCCTCTGTGACATCCAGGAAACCGGCGGCCACGGCCTCGGCGAAGCTCTCGGCGTCGCCGGCTTCTTCAACCTCGATGTCGTCCGCAACCCCACGCTCAGCAAGGCTCCCTACGTCGCGCGGCTGATGTGGCACCAGATCATTCCCCTCGGCGACAAGAAAATCGCTTCCGAACGCACTCCGTATTCTCTTTTCCGCGAACTCCCCGAACGGCGCCTCGAATTTCGCTTCGGGAAAATGAGCCTGGCCGACTTCTTCGACTTCAACACCTACGGCACCGACACCAATCTCCAGTTCATGAACTGGGCTGTGGACAACAACGGCGCCTACGACTACGCAGCAGACACCCGCGGTTTCACTTTCGCGGCTCTCTTGGAATATCACGACAAAAATTACGTCATTCGCTTCGCTGAAGCGCTCATGCCCAAAGTCGCCAACGGCATTCACCTGGACGCGGACATAAGCCGCGCGCGCGCCGAAAATATCGAACTCGAGCTTCACGGCAAAATCCTAAAGAATCGTCCCGCGGGCACCCTCCGCGTGCTCAGTTACGTCAATCACGCGAACATGGGTGACTATCGAGACGCTGTAAACTCCTGGCTGGAGAATCCCACCACACCGGTTCCTGAGATCACCAATCACCCTCTGCAGACCACAGTTAAATACGGCTTCGGTGCCAATTTCGAACAGCCGCTTACCGATTGGCTCGGCCTCTTTGGACGTTGGGGATGGAACGAGGGCCGGCATGAATCCTACGCTTACACGGAAGTCGACCAGACCTGGCAGATCGGTGCGGGGGGAAACGGCGGCCGCTGGGGCCGCAAGTACGACCGCGTCGGCCTCGTCTTCGTCAGCAATGGCATCAGCCACGACCATGCCCGCTATCTAAGCCTTGGCGGACTGGGTTTTCTATTGGGTGATGGGAAACTGAACTATTCGCGGGAAAATATTCTGGAAAGTTTTTATACGCTGCATGCCTGGCGCGGGATATTCCCCGCCTTCGGCCTTCAGTATGCGGTCCACCCCGGATACAACGCCGACCGCGGCCCAGTGCTTGTTCCCACCCTGCGGCTCCATCTCGAATTCTAGGCGGGCATGATCCCTGGCCTCACCGGAAACTCGCCACTTGCGCCTGCGCTTCGGCCAGGCGTGCCCGCGTTGTCCGCACGATGGTCGCAAAGCGTTTGGTCAATTCGCGGATCCGATCCGGCTTATGCAGCAGCATGGACTCTCGCGGAATCAATTCTTTCCCCACACTGATCGCCGAGACGCCCGCCAGAATATAGTGCGCCGCATTCTGCTGATTCACTCCGCCGCCGGCGATCAGCGGGATATCCGGAAAGGGCCTCTTCAGCGTGCGGATATAGTTGTCCGCGCCAACCAGCGAGCAAGGAAAGATCTTCACGAAATCCGCGCCCGCTTTCCACGCGGCGAGCACCTCGGTCGGCGTCAACGCGCCGGAAATCATGATCACCTCGGGATTTTTTGCCACGAGTTGCACGGTCGGCAGGTCCAGCGCGGGATTGCTGATAAAGTGTGCGCCGGCCTCCATGCATTCGCGGGCTGTTTCGGCATCCACTACCGTGCCGGCTCCCAGAATCACCTCGGGAACTTTCTTCACCAATTCACGAATCACTTCGATTGCACCCGGCACGGTCATCGTCACTTCAATAATCGGAATCCCGCCGTGGGCAATCTCTTCCACCGCGAACCGCGCATCGTCCGCGGACGACGTCCGGATAACCGGCACAATGCCGACCTCTTCTACCCGGGCACGGAGTTCCTCTTTTTTCATGTTGACCTTGCCCCCGAGCGCTCCCCGACGCGTCCTGCATCGCCTTGCCAATTCGCGGATTCTTACTGCATTATAGTCGTCGCTCCGGGAAATTCCACTGCGCTGCGTGCAATCGCTACACAGCGAAGTCAGTGGTAGACTCGTGACGGGAGCACAATCGAATGGCTACGAAAAAGAAGGCGATCAAGAAAGCAAAAAAGAAAGCAGCGCCGCGCAAGCCGAAAAAACTGGCGAAGAAAGTAAAATCCTCTCCGAAGCTGGCGCTCAAGAAAGCCCCGAAAAAGAAAACCGCCAAGAAACGGACGCGAGGAAGGGCGGATTCCGCCGAGCTTGTCGGCTATCAACGCAAGGGTCTCGGCTCATTGACTGGTGGTCAGTCCGGCGATATCCAGGGTATTTCGGGCCGAACTGGCATCGATTCCGAGAGCGTGACCGAACTCCTCGAAGAAGGGCAGACTTTCGAAGCGGAAGCCGTCTCGGGCGTCGAGAACGCCGCTGACCCCGACGTTTCCGAGGTCGTCACTCACGAAGTCCCGGAGGACGACGTTCCCGAGGAATACCAGGACAAAGATTAGAGGCTTCGCAGGCCACCATGCGGATCGGTGTCATTTCCGATACTCACGGCCTGCTCCGCCCTGAAGCACAGCGCGCCCTGCTCGGTGTGCAGCTCATCATCCACGCGGGAGACGTGGGCGCTCCCGAAATTCTCACGCAACTCAAACTCATCGCGCCCGTGTTTGCCGTACGCGGCAATGTGGACACGCAGCCCTGGGCGCAGGAATTGCCGCTTACCACCGTCGTCGAGACCGCTGGCTTTAGTTTTTATGTGCTTCACAACTTCCAGGACCTCGACCTCAAACCGCAGGCCGCCGGATTCGACGCGGTCATAAGCGGGCACACCCATCAGGCCGTTGAACGTCACGATGCAGGAATCCTCTATCTGAACCCAGGCAGCGCTGGGCCACGCCGCTTTCATCTGCCGGTGACGCTCGCCCTTCTGGAAATCGGCAAAAAACCATGGAAGGTGGCAATCGTTCCACTCTTGGCACCGTGACCGAAGGCAACTGAGCGTACCTACCTCGACTACTGACCCCGCACAATGGGTCAGCCCTACAAGCCCCAATAGACTTCCAGGCGACGCCACCCCAATTGCGATCCCGCCGATGATTGGCACCTGTCACTGATCCAGGAGCCCTGCGTAGCTTGGCAAGCCATTGATTATATTGAAGGTTAGCCATCGCGTCGTGGCCGCCCGGGACACAATTCTCATTGCCTGGTTCTGATACTTTATCCCTGTTTGGACGGCCGGAAACCAAACCGGAGGCAGTCTTCCCCCCATCCACCCCTCTGCAGACCGGGAGTTTCCCCTGATACTCGGGGAAGGTGCCTTCGTTCAGACGAGGCGGCCCACTGCCCCAAAGAAAATTGAGAAAACTTAATAGAAGTACTGGCGTACTGGAAGGGTGAGGTGTATTTTAGTACGGCCCAGCTATTGTCCTGGTAGCGAGCTGCAGGGCAGAATCATCCGCAGAGTCAGCCGCGCCCGAGCTATTTTCTGAAATCCGCCCAGAGCCCCCGCTGTGAGCTCGAGCTGGTTTCTCCGAAATTGATACAAGGACGCGGACAAGAGCGGATGGACGAACTCCGCAGCGGGAAGGTCCCCGTGAGTGTTCTACACTTTCGTTATCGCGAACGCAGGCGCACATTGCGCGTCACTCTCACCCTCCCGGTGATCGCACATGGTGTGAACGACCAGGGCGAAAAATTCTGTGTGCGTTGCGCCACGCGTTCCATCAACAAGCAGGGTGCCCAGTTGGTTATGGATGAGCCCCTCATCGCAGGCCAGGATCTTTTGCTGGTGAACGAAAACACCAACCGCTCCACCGAGTCGCGCGTCGTCTACGCCAAGAAAGAGCGCGACGGCCATTTTTACGTCGGGGTGGAATTCGTCAACGCCGAAAATAATTTCTGGAAAATGACGTTCCCTCTCCCCGGCGCTCGCCCGCTGCGGCGCCCTCTCGGCTCCAAAGCTATGGCCTGATTCGTTTTTCGCCTAGCTCACTTCGTTCTTTTTTGCTTTGCCTGTGCGCTTTTCCTTTGTGCGTGACTTTACCCCTTGACCGCTCGCGATGGATTCGCGCATCTTCCGTGGCAGTTTAGCCAGCACCAATTCGTAGGACTCGCGAAGAAGTCCGGCAATTTCCGCGGCGGGCAGCGCGTCCTGCGATTCCAACGCAATCCACTTTGCACGCGCCAGGTACGGTGCAGGGATAACTCCGGGCCGCTCCGTAAGTTCCGCGAAATTTTCCGGGCTGGCTTTCAGTGAAATCCAGACCTTCGCGGGCTCCAGCGGCGTCACGGCAAACATCTTGCCGCCCACCTTGAACAGCAGGTCATCGCCCCATTGAATCTGCTCCGTCACGCCGGGAAACGACAGACAGAGCTTTCTCAACTGGTCGATGTTCATGGAATTTTCGCCCGCTTTCGGAATTCAGTCCGCGGCGTACCGCCGGAAAAACGAATCGGACTTCCACTGTGGCTTTGCGGAATCATTCGCGGTTGAAATGAGCAGCCGGCGCGTGAACTCTTCATACGTCGCCGCGGCTTGCAGGTCCACTGGCTGGTTTACGTCATCTGACGGCGCGTGGTAACGGTTCGTCAGCCACTCCTTGAAGATTTTCTGTTCCGGCGTGCCCAGCTCGAAGCCAATGTCAACCTTCACCGCCGGCACACCTTTTTTGATGAAACTGTACTGGTCGCTGCGAATAAACGCGTTGCGCAACGGTTCCGGGTCGACGATCGGCTTAATGCCCATGGATTGCGCAATCTTGGCCGCGTTTGTACCCAGATCCGACTCCTCAATCCCCTCAATCTTCAGGATCTTCAGCGGCACGATCGGAAGGAACATATCGACGTTGATGTCGGCAACAATCGATTTTGCCGGGACCGTCGGATGCGCCGCGAAATATTTCGACCCGAGCAGGCCTTTCTCCTCCGCGGTCACCAGCAGGAAAATCACCGAGCGGCCGAGTTTCTCCGGATGCGCCTTCAGGCTCGTGGCAATGTCCATCACCAGTGCGCTTCCGGAGCCGTCATCCATCGCCCCGTTGTAAATCTTGTCGCCGTTGATGGGCGCGCCAATCCCGATGTGGTCGATATGCGCGGAAAGCACCACAAATTCGTCCTTCAACGTGGGGTCCGAACCCGGCAGCATGCCCACCAGATTCGCCGATTCCACTTTTTTCGTCATTACTGTGGCATTGGCTTTCAGTGATGTCGCCAGCGCAAAATGCGGCAGCGGCTTGCGATCCTTGCCGAGCGCGGCAATTTCCGCGAACGTGTGGCCCGATCCGGCAAACAGGCTTTCGGCGGTTGCGGGATTGAAAACCACGCCGAGCTGCTGGCCAGGAGTTTCGTTGAATTCCGCCCCCGCCAGATCCATCGCCGGGTGATTACGGTTCAGGGAAATCCGCGACCAGGGAATGTCCATTGAAGCCGGGTTCATAACCGCCACGATTCCAATCACCCCAGCGGCTTTTAGAGATTTCCAGCGCTCGCCCGCCGTTTGATAGTGGGAAGCAAGCGCCGTTGGGATCTCCGAAGGCGAACCCGCGAGATACACGACGATTTTCCCTTTCAGGTCCAGTCCAGCGAGTTCGTCCAGATTCTTCTCCTGTATTTTTAATCCGTAGCCGGCGAAAACCAGCGGCGCGGTCACCTGGACGGATTCGTGTGTCGCTCTTGCGCTGAAAAACGCATCGTCCGCAAAGGAAAGCGGCTTTGTTTCGCCGTTCGCCACGAGCGCGAGCGAAGACTTTGCCTCATCCAGTTCGTATTGCAAGAATGAAACCGGTTGGTAGAATCCGTCGGAGCCTGCCGGTTCAAGGCCCGCTTTCTTGAACTGCTCCACCGCATAAGCTTGTGCTTTTCGAAGTCCTTCACTTCCGGTGTCGCGGCCTTCGAGCGAATCGTCGGCCAGATATTTCACGTGCGACCACCACGAGTTGCCATCAAAGTGGGAAACACCGGTTTGCTGCGCCGCCGCGGCAAAGCAAAGCGCGGCGAACAAACCAACGGTGACAATAGTTTTCAATCGTGTTTTCAAAGGTTTCACCCCGGGAGCGATTTTGAACGCATCGAGAATAGCAAGGAAGCCCGTAGCGAGTCACGCCGTCGTCGACGTGCTCTTGCAAGCCGCGAAGAGAGATTGAATCAATGTGATTGGATCAGAGTGGCCTGGGCGGAAACGCACTGCCAGGTCCCGTCGATCTTTGCCCAGGTGTCGACGTATCTTCCGCGTAGCGTGGTTGACTTGCCGCCCTTGCTCCACCGGCCGCGAAAGATGCCGGTGACCACTGCGAACTCGCCGTAAGAGTGGATGCTGAGGTCTTCGCTTACCAACTGCTCCGGCGCCGAAGTGTCGTTTCTCACATAAGACAAGAATTGATCTCGCGACCTCAGCGTGCCGTCGTAATCCACATGAACCATGGTCGGCGCGAAGATATGCGAGAGCGCCGTGGTGTCCTTGGCCTGCTCGGCGCGGTTCCAGAGATTCTCAAGCGCCAGAATCTTGCCTTCATCCTCGCTGTACTGCGGCCTTTCCTGCGCCAGCGCGGTACAGCCGAGCGCAACCGCAAACACAATCAGTGCACACCATCTCCGCATAGAAAGCCTCCCGGAAAAATAACCCCGGAACGCATACTAGCGTGAGTGAGACTTGCGAAATGAAACCACGCGGGCGAGGCTGGCCAAAAAGTTAACAGTGGCGGGAAGCGTCAAGGGGCTCGGGGCTTGGGGCTTGGGATTTCATCTTGACCGGTCTGGCTTAGTCTCCCTTATCGTAGGGAAACCCCTTATCCGCCCAGTCCGTGGCGAAATCCTGAGCGAGCAGAAGCACGCGAAGATTCTTGAACCCCAGGCCCTGCAGCGCCTTGAAGGCAGGGCGAATGTTCGGGCAGCGCTCCAGCGGGCAGCACCCGCAATAGATCACCAGATTGGTCGAGCGGGGGAGTCCGGCGGCCCATGCAGTCAGTTCTTTCAAGCCTTCTTCGCTTCCCGCGGTTCCGTGGTATTGAGCACCCTTGATGTGGCCAGCGCTATATAGTCGCTTGAAGCCCACGAAGAGGACAGTTGGAGCGGTCTGGGAGTGGCCCAGTTCCTTGACGAGATCGGAAGGCAGGACGGTCTGGGCTTTCGTCCAGGGATCGGAATCAGCCTGAACCGAAGTAGTCCAATTCACGACAAGCACGAAAGCAATCACGAGAATCAATGCGAAGCCTGATGTCCGTTCAAATGTTCTCGACAACATTTTGTTGAACCTCCTCTGGCAAGTAACGGGTCGCATCCCGGATTGTCGTATACCCGCGTTGGCCGATCCGCCGTTCTATTTTTGCAAGGAAGCGCGAGTGCGCTGCAATTTTGTCGCCGAGGAGCGCAGCGTTTCCGGAACATTCTTGTTCATGGCCAGCTTTTTCAAGTCTGTGGGATTCAGGATCGGCAGCATGTGTAGAGTGACATCCAGCGGTGTCTTTGGGTTGTTGAGCAAATTGCGCACGACCACGTAGTTCTTTCGGAAATTGCGGTTGCCCGCGATCAACCGGAGAATTTCATCGGTCAGGTTGGCCATGGACGCGAACGATTCCACTTCCTGATCGGTCAGGCGGGGCGACTGAAGCACGGAGCGCTGCACCACTTTATTGCTGTCCCGGATCAGCGTGCGCCGCGCTTCGGAGCTGCCCTTCATCGCAAATTGCACGCGCTGCGCAACCGTCATGCGACCAATCTGCTGCAGAAGAGTCTGGCGCCTACCGGGATCAGGCTCCGCTTCGGCGGCGGCGTCGGCCAGGTGCCCATGGTCAATGTGGGTGCTGCGAAAATCCTCCAGGATCTTCTTCTGTTCGGGAGTGACGAATGCGGAATGTTCGAGCGTCAGCGCAAGGTGAGGATTCGCGGTGACGCGGTCCAGTTCCTCCAGCAGGCGCTGCACGAGGGCGGGTGAGAAATAGGGAACCAGGGGAAGCAGGCATTCCGGCGGGCAATGCTTGTTGGCGACCATCGCGTCCGCTATCCCGGGAGTGCGAGGGATTCTCTTCGCGACATAGGAAAATAGCGCGGGGACGGCAGTTTCGCGTTTCACCGCTTCCACGAAAACTTCCGGCGCGATCGAGAGCATTGCGTCCTGGGCACGCGTGGAGATCACTTCATCAGGGTCGTCAGAGAGGACGCACAAAATTTCCGCGCGGTCGGCCGCAGAAAGGTGCGCGCCCGCTGTGCAGACGGCCATTTTTCTTTCGCGCGGCGCTCGGCCGTGCCGCAGTTCGTCGAGGACTTCAGGGCTGAGAGTTTCCACCGGATGCCTGCCTTAAATTCTTCCTTGTCAGGGTTATTGTACCGGAGGTCCGGGAGCGCCGGCGGGCGGCATTGCTTCGCCGTTCAATTCCAGCAACACCACGCTGGCTGCCGGAAGGGAACTGCTATTGGAGTCCGGAAATGGAGAAGCGCTCGCATACATGGATGTGTTCGCCGCGGGCGGAGTGATACTTGCCGCCGGCTTTGGAGTGGAATGCCTGAGGAATCTCCGCCAGCCGTAGATTCCGCCAAAGACAATCGCAGCCAGCAAAAGCAGAATGCCCAGAACCAGGGTGACGGGAATCCATACTGGCGTAGGGGGAATGCGGTCTTCGATTTTTTGTGCGTGTTTCAGCGCCTGCTGGTCCGCGTGCGTGGCGTACGCCAGGTCGTACTCGGCCAGAAACGCTTCCTCATCCAGGCCGAGGTAGTGGGCGATGGAGCGGACGAATCCACGGTTAAAGACGCCGCCGGGAAGCTTCTCCCACTCCTCGTTTTCGAGCGCTTCCAGAAAACGGGACCCGATGCGCGTGGCCTGGGTGATTTCCTCCAGCGGCACTTCGCGCAATTCCCGTTCGCGTTTTAGGCGTTCTCCGAAATTTCCCCTGGCCATGCCCCTATCCGTAGCCTTGAGTCTATCAGTGACGCCAGCAGGGACAAACCCGGTGCGCGAGAAAAGCGTGGTTGGTTCGCAGCGGGCCAGGGCGTTGAGTTGTGACTGGCGATTGGCGACCCGTTCGGCAAACTCACCCGAGAACGCATAGCGCACAACAAGCACGGCACTCCGCGATTAGAATGTGATTCTTCAGCTACACTTTGTTTGTGGAGCTTATTTTAAAGCTGGTGTCGGGGCTGGTGGCGGGGCTGCGGGAGTATTTTCTGATCGTCGCAGGCCTGGTTGCTATTCCTTGCATTGTTCTCTTGGTGGTGTTTGTCGTCGGCCTCATCAGGCCATCCCGGTCAAAACCGGCCGCCGATAAGAATTCCTAATCGCCCGAATTCACCTACTTCAATCGGGTACAGGTCATTTCGGATGGCGTTGGTCTACGTCTGAAGAACTTGAATTTGTTTGGCTGGGCAGCGGTCCGATCGGTTGACAAGGTAAGAATCAGCTTCGAAACCAATCGCTCATCCCACAGGATCTTTCTGACGCGTCGCTTTTACTCCGGTCAAAATCCCAAGTCCCAGGAGCACGACCGCCCCAACCGCGATCCAGTGCGCGGGCATGTGCAGCAGGTAGGCGGCATAAATCAGACCGCCGATCACGATCGCGAATCCAAGTGAATAAAGGCCAAATGACATGGCTCCCCCAACCCTCATGTTATTTCACTGCATGGAATGCTTCTGTACCGAAAGAAACACATTCCGACATCGGCACCGTATAGGGGGCGGCGGTCGGCCACCTGGTACCAAGTCCAGCTTGTGAGCTTCACGATGGCGAGATGGGAACGCCTGTACCACGGGTGGCTTGCGCGGACTTTTGACCGGTGCCTATACTGACCGAGAATGGCTGGTACAGGTGTCGAAACTTGGCGCCCCGGCAGGGCACCTAAGCTGGAGTGTTTCGCACCACCCGGAGACCGACTTCCGTGAGCGTTGAGGAAATCAAACAGTTCCCGACTGTGGACCGCCGCCGGAATCCGGGTGTTCCTTCGGAGCAACGCGAAGCGGGGGAAGTCGCGGTTTTCCAGGAATTGGGCAAGGCGCTCACTTCTTCCCTGCAACTCGACCAGGTTCTTCGCACCATCATGGAGAAAATCGACGAATTCCTGCGCCCGGATAACTGGTCGTTGCTGCTGCTCGATGAACCCAAGCAGGAACTCTATTTTGAGCTGGCGGTGGGCAAGGCTTCACAGGCGCTGAAGGACGTGCGCGTGAAGGTGGGGCAGGGAATCGCCGGTTGGGTGGCGCAGCATGGCGAAATTGTGATTGTGCCGGACACTTCGAAGGACACGCGGTTCTTCGGCAAGGTGGATGAGAAGACGAAGATGGAGACGCGGTCGATTGTGGCGGTGCCGGTGAAGTTCCGGGACACTTGCCTTGGAGTGATTGAACTGATCAATTGCGTCGGTCCGGAAGGGTTTGATGCGCGCGACCTGAAATTACTGGAAGCCCTCTCCGATTTCGCCGCGATCGCGCTGGAAAATGCGCGGCACGTGAAGCGGATTCATGAGCTGACGATCAAGGATGACTGCACTTCGCTTTACAATGCGCGGCACATGGGATTCATCCTGGATACGGAGATATACCGCTCGCAGCGCTACAACTACGAATTTTCGATCGTGTTCATCGACCTGGATCATTTCAAGCAGGTGAACGATACGCATGGCCACCTGGTGGGCTCGCGGTTGCTGGCGGAAATCGGCGAGGCGTTGAAGACCAACTGCCGGCTGATTGATTTTGCGTTCCGGTATGGAGGCGACGAATTTGTGCTGCTGTTGCCGCAGACATCCAAGGAAAATGCCATTAACGTGGCGCGACGGTTGCACAAGCTGATTCGCGAAACCATCTGGCTGAAAGCGGAGGGCCTGAACATCCGGCTGACTCCCAGCCTGGGCCTGGCGGCGTATCCCGCGGATTCGAAGTCAAAAGAGGGCCTGCTGCACCTGGCAGATGAGGCGATGTACCTGGTGAAGAATACGGACCGCGACCGGGTTGCCGCGGCCAACATGGGCATCTTGCCGATGGAAGGATCCGTGGCCGGAGAAGCCGCGGGCTGAAATTCCGGCGTTCCGCGCCTCGTCTATACACTCCACTGGAATTCTGATTAACTGAAAATATGAAGCGACGCGATGCGTCCAGATATGCACGGTGGTCCGCCCTCCTGGCGTTCGCGCTTGCCGGGATCACCGGCGGGATTTATGTGCAGCACCTTTGGGTGGCGCACCGCGAAAAGCAGAATGCCCCGGCGCCCTTGCCTCAGAACGAGGAGAAACAGTTCACCACGCTCCATTTCAAGAAAGTAGAGGGCGACCGGACGATTTTCGATTTGGAAGCGTCGAAGTCGACGGATTTGCGCGGGCAGGACATCAGCCTGCTGGAAGACGTGAAGATCAAGGTGTTTGGGAAGAATGGGGACCGCAATGATGTGATCCACACGCAAAGCTGCCGTTATGCGAAGACCGACGGCAGCATCCAATGCGATGGGAAGGTGCAGTTCGAATTGCAAAGCGCGGAGGATGTGGCGCGCGCGACTGCGAATCCCGGTGGCAAGCCAAACATCATTCATATTGATACCAGTGGAGTGACGTTTGAACGCGCCACCGGAAGGGCGCAGACGGTGCAGCCGGTGAAGTTTTCGTTTCCGAATGGCAGCGGCGATGGGGTGGGGGCGGTCTATCAATCCGAACAAGGCCAGTTACGGCTGATCCGCGACGTGAATATTCAGATGCAGCCCGCGGCCGATGCCACCCCAAAAAAAGGAACCACGCTGCCGGCGCAGGTGGAAATGAGCGGCAGCAGCATGGAAATTGACAAGGTTGGCCGAACCGTGGAGCTCCTTGGTCCTGCGACCGCGGTGAGTTCCGGCGAACAGGTTACCGCGGGGAAATTTACGCTGGTGTTGGATGCGGAATTCCATGCGCAGGAGCTGATCGCGGTTCCCGGCCCGTTGAACCAGCAACCCGAGGTAAAGAATCATGGTGCGAAGGGAGACTCGACGCTGCGCGCGGACAAGCTGACCGCGCATCTTTCGCCGCAAGGATGGACGAGCCGCATCGTGGCGGAAGGCAAGGTGCAAGGAACATCGCCGAGCGGCAATTTGCAGTCAGAAACGGGCGAAATGGAAATGTGGCCGGGGGTGAACCAGGCCAAGTTGATGACGTTGCACGGAAACGTTCGGGTGAACGGGCGCGATTCCAAGACGGGGATGACACGCAGCCTGACGAGCAACGCGGTGCAGTTGACGTTTTCCGGCGGCAAGGCGGGCGCGGTGAATCGCGTGCAACACGCGGAAACGCAGGAGCGCGGGGCAATGGAATGGCTGGATGCGGCGGCGGTGCGCTCCAGATTGGCGGCGGACAAGCTGGTGCTGGATTTCAGTGCGCAGGGGAAGCCGCAACTTCTGAACGCTACCGGGGCAGTGCAATCGCAGCGCGAAATTCCGGGGCGTCCGATGCAGACCGCAAGTTCGGCTACGGGTGTGGCACAGCTTTCGGCGGGGGGCGACTGGTCACAAATCACGCTGCGGGGAAACGTGCGACTGCAGGAGGCGGAGCGCAACGCGGAGGCGCAGCAGGCGGTGTTTGCGCGCGCGGCGCAAACCACAGTGCTGACGGGGCAGGCCATGGTGCGCGACGCGGGCAGCGAAACACACGCGCCAAAGATCACTTTCTTTCAGTCAACGGGGGAGATCGAAGCTGAAGGCCCGGTGCGCTCGACTGATTTTGCCTCGAAGTCTTCATCGTTGCAGATGAGTTCCGTTCCGGCGAATCTTTCCGCGGACCATATGCGGGCGAATTCGAAGACGGGACGTGCGCTGTATACGGGACATGCGCGATTGTGGCAGGGCGCGTCGGTTCTGGAAGCGGACACGATTGAGCTTCTTCGGCCGTCGCGCATCCTGAATGCCACGGGCAATGTGCGAGCCGTATTTCCGCAGGCCCCGCAACCCGGTGTGGCGCCCGGTGCCACGCCCGTCTGGCATATTTCGTCGGGGTTGCTGACCTACTGGGATGCGGAGAACAGGGCGCATCTGGAAAAGGATGTGTTTGTGCAATCGGCGGACCAGAAAATGCGCGCTCCGCAACTGGAATTATTCTTTACGCGAACCGGGGCGGATAAGAATGGGAGCGGGGGAACCTCCCAGATCAGTCGGGCGGTGGGGACGGGAGGTGTGGTCGTGGAACAGGGCGAGCGCCGGGGGACGGCCGAACGCGGGCTTTACACCGCCGCCGAAGAAAAATTTGTTCTAACCGGGGGCACGCCGACGCTTTTTGACCCCATCGAAGGGACTACAACCGGGCGTGAATTGACCTTCTATAGAGCAGATGATACCATCGTCGTGGATTCGGGAAATGGCTTGCGTACTCTTACCAAGCACCGGGTTCAAAGATAGAGGGACCGCCCTGCGATCCCGCGTGATGCGGAATGCCCACACTCCATGGCGTCGATTTAAGTAAGTCTTACCGCGGACGCAAAGTCGTTGACAACGTAGAACTGGAAATTGCTCAAGGCGAAGTAGTTGGCCTATTGGGGCCAAACGGCGCGGGCAAGACGACTACCTTTTACATGATTGTTGGCCTGGCACGGCCAGATTCCGGCCGGGTGCTCCTGAACGAAGAAGAAATCACCGACCTCCCGATGTTTCAGCGTGCCCGCAGCGGCATCAGCTACCTGCCGCAGGAGCCCTCAGTTTTCCGGCAGCTCACCACGGAAGACAATCTGCTGGCAATTCTGGAGACCCTGCCGCTGACCCCCGAGCAGCAGCGCGACCGTCTGGAAGAGCTTTTGGCGCAAATGGGCCTTGAAACCGTACGGCACAGCAAGGCCTATATGCTCTCTGGCGGTGAGCGGCGACGGCTGGAAATTGCACGCTCGCTGACCCTGCAGCCTTCGTTCATCCTGCTGGACGAGCCGTTTTCGGGCATCGACCCGTTGACAGTGAAGGACTTACAGGATTTGATCAGGGAATTGAGCCGCTCTGGCATCGGCATCCTGATCACCGACCATAACGTCCGGGAAACTCTCACCGTAACAGACCGCGCCTACATCGTGAATCATGGGAAAATTATGAAGAAGGGAACACCGCAGGAGCTGAGCAACGACCCGGAAGTCCGGCGTGTCTACCTTGGAGACAACTTCCGCCTGAATTAGGTCTATCCTATAGGACAGAGCAAGCTAACCATGGCCTGGCAAGGACTCAAACTTAACCTCAGGGTGACGCAGAAGCAGATTCTGACGCCGGGCCTTGTGCAAATGGTCAGCGTGCTGGCGCTGAATCGCCTGGAACTTCGCGAGATGATCAATCAGGAGATGATTGCGAATCCTGTCCTGGAAGAACTTTCGGAAGAGCCGACGGTCAGCGACAACTACAGCGATGAAACTTTCCTTAAGGCGGAGACGGAGAAAGTTCCGGAGAAAAAAGAAGCGAATCCCTTTGATGAGTTTGATGTCGGCAGCTTTTTTAACCAGTATTTGGACACCGGCGGCGATGGCGGGCAGTCGCAGGAGCGCGAAGTCAGCGAGCGTCCTTCGTTTGAAAAATTTCTTTCCTCTCCCGCGGGGCTTACCGACCACCTTACCTGGCAACTCAGCGTCACGATCTGCTCCGATGCCGTCAGCCAAATCGTGGAAAACATCATCGGGAATCTGGATGAAAACGGCTACCTAACCGCTTCAAACGAGGAATTGGCGCAGGACGGGAAGTATACGCAGGACGACATTGAGGACGCCATTGCCGTGGTGCAGGATTTTGATCCGATTGGCGTCGGCGCGCGCGATTTGCGCGAATGCCTGCTGCTGCAGATCAAGGCGTTTGACCCGCAGAACACGCTGGCGCAGCAGATCGTTTCCGAATATTTGAAACAGGTGCAATCGAACCAGTTGAAGGAAATTGCGCGCGCGCTGAACCGCCCGACGGACATCGTGAAGCACGCCATCGACGCCATCAAGAAGCTCGACCCGCGGCCGGGGCTGCGTTACAACAAGACGGAACCGCGGCTGGTTGAGCCGGATGTGTACTTCCGAAAGGTGGATGATGCGTGGCAGGTCTTCCTGAACGAAGACGATATGCCACAGCTTCGCCTGAGCCCGACGTACCGGCGGCTGCTGACGCGCGACGCGGCCGACAAGGAAGTGCGCAATTATGTCAAAGAGCGCTTCACCGCAGCGATTCAGTTGATGAAGAATATCGAGCAGCGGAAGCACACGATTTTGCGCGTTTGCCAGTCGATCATTGCGCGGCAGCCCGGATTTCTGGACAAGGGGCAGGACGAGCTGAAGCCGATGATGATCAAGGAAGTCGCCGAGGAAGTCGGCGTGCATCCCTCAACCGTCAGCCGCGCCGTCGCGAACAAGTATGCGCATACGCCGCAGGGTGTGATTGAGTTGCGTTCGTTTTTCAGCGAAGCCGTGAACGGGCCGGAGGGCGGCGACATGTCGCTGCTGACGCTGAAGCGGCTGGTGAAGAAAATGATTGATGAAGAAACGCCGACGAAGCCGCTCACCGACGACCAGATCGCGAAGAAATTGGAAGAAGCCGGCATCCAGGTGACGCGGCGAACGGTCGCCAAATACCGCGAGGATATGCGCATTCCCAGCACCCACCAGCGCCGGGTCAAAGGCTAGGCCTTTGCCATCGTGAAGCGCTCCGCTCGCAAACCCGGGCCTCGCCAGGCTGCCGGCCGGCAACTCGTAATTCTTACCGGACTTTCGGGCTCCGGGAAAAGCACGGTCCTCAGGGCGTTTGAGGACATGGGCTACTACTGCGTGGACAATCTGCCGGTTGAGCTGATTCCGATTTTTGCGGAGCTGCATGCGGCAGGTGAGGGCGATTTCGCGCGCGCGGCGCTGCTGGTGGATGCGCGCGAGGGGTTGCAGTTGGAGAAGCTGCCCGGGCTGCTGCGGCACCTGCGGCAAGAGCATCCCATCATCCTGGTTTTTATCGAGGCGCATGAAGACGCCCTGCTGAGGCGCTACAGCGAGACGCGCCGCCCGCATCCGCTGGGCCGCGATTTTTCGGTGCGGGAAAATCTGGAGCATGAGCGCGCCCTGATGGAGCCGATCCGCAAGCTCGCCGACGTGGTCATTGATACGTCGCAATTCAATGTGCATGAGCTGCGGCATTTCGTGGACGAGCGCTTCCGCTCGGAAAGCAAGCGGCCGCTGCTGGTTTCGCTGGTGAGTTTCGGCTACAAGTACGGAGTGCCCACGGACGCCGATCTGATGTTCGACGTGAGGTTTCTGCCCAATCCGCATTTTGTGCCGAAGCTGCGCGCGTTTACGGGCAAGGACCCGAAGGTGCGGCGGTACATCCAGTCGTTTCCGCAGACCGGTGAATTCCTGCGCCGCATGCAGGGGCTGCTGACCTACCTGATTCCGCACTACATCGAGGAAGGAAAAAGCTATCTGACCATCGCCTTCGGCTGCACTGGCGGGAAGCACCGCTCAGTGATGATGGCGGAGTGGCTAAAGAAGGCCCTCGAGAAGCACAAGTTTGCGACGCGCGTCACCCACCGCGACATCGATAAGTAGCCGGCTTTCTCCTGGCGTGGAATCCCCGATGACAAGCTTCCCGGTAATGGGGTCATTTCCGATTGCCGCGCCCTTTTATATTGCGTTTAGCGCGGAGGGATGGGGCGGGATATTTTCAAGAGGCAAGATTGAAAAGATCTGGTGACAGGGGTTGAATGAGAGCCGCGGAGCGAACTCTGTCGAGCAGAGAGCTGAGTTTGGAGACGTCTGGGGTGGCGACAGTTTGTAATTTCAAGCCGAGGCCCACGGCGGATTGAGCCTGGGCGACGACGCCGTCAAGTCTGATCTGCCCCTCCTGCACCAGGAAGTGAACGCGAACTACATCACCTTTGGATCTGCGCCGGGGGGTTTCGATGAAGAGGCCACCGGGACTGAGGTCGCGGACATGAGAAACATCGCGGAGCCCGCCGCACTCCCAGTAGACCCACACATCCCATGTAGCCGGGAGACGCGTCGTTCGTCGCCTAGAGGGGACAGAGCTAATCGATAGGCTCATTGGGTGCCTCCATCATTGAGGGCGATTGGCGGAATTCCGTTCGGCGCATTCGACCGAATGGAAAACGAGGCCAGTCTGCCTCAAAACAAAACAGGAATAAATCGGGTATTTGCCCGATTCGGACTAGGTTGAATACCTGAGGGGTTCACCTTGCCGGAGGGCGCTGGCTGACGCAGCGTGCCGCGTTCGGCTGCACCGGCGGGAAGCACCGCTGCGTGATGATGGCCGAATGGCTGAAGAAGGCCCTCGAGAAGCACAAGTTTGCGACGCGCGTCACCCACCGCGACATCGATAAGTAGACAGCTAATTCCTTACATGGAAGCCCGCACGACAAACTTCCCACTCAGAAGTTGAGTCGGTGCAGGTCAATCACCCTCAGTGGTGTAAGGGAAAAATGGCAGTGGTGGTGATAACTGACAGCACCGTTGATAGGTTCAATTCTCCATAACCAGGTAAGTGCCAGAATTTACGAAGAATCGCGTGGAGCAGAGATTGGCAAGCACGCTGCTTTCGTCTACTTTCCTTTGTTGGACGGGGCGAAGGGAGGTTCCAATGATCGCCAGAATCTGGGCAGGTATGGTACTCGTGCTGATTTCCCCGGGGCCCTCGATGCGCGGGCAGACGGCGCCGCCAAACTCGCAACCGGTTACGCGTTATATGGTGCTTGACGAAAAGAAGATTTCCAGCGTGCGGCAGAAGCTCGAGGAAGCTGCGGTCAGCGGCTATCACATCGTCGCTGTTGCTACGAAAACGAAGGATGGATTTGCGTCCGGTTTGACCATCATTCTGGAGGGAGACGAAGAAGGGACGCCCGCCCGCGAATATAAACTGCTCGATGATCAGAGCATCGGACTGGCCGGGCGCGTCGATGAAGCTGCAGCAAAGGGGTACAGGGTCGTGACGCACGGTGGATTCGAACATATAGGTCACGATTATGGCCGCGATTTCAGCGAGACACTATTTTCTAGAATGGTCGAGCAGGCGATTTATGGTCCATACCACGCTAGTACGATTGACCACAGTAAATATGACATCCACACCAGGTATATGCTGATGGAGAGGGGCGACAGCCGGAGTGCGACCCCCTGCCGATATTTCTTGATCGCCCCCCGTCAAACAGCTTTTTTGGAAAATATGGTACAGGGTAAGAACCGGATCGTGGCCGCCGAAGGTTCACTCTGGGTAATCGAAACCTGCACCACTGGCTTTGGAACCGACGCTGCGGAACCCGGGCTTCTAACAATCCGCAGTTTGCCTCTGTCGGAGAAGGTAGAACAGGACCAGAATCAGTTAAACCTCGCCGTAGCGGATGGCTTTCACGTTTCGTTTGCTGCTGGCCGGCATTTAACACTCGAAAAGGCCAGCTTCCCCTCAGCTCTGTGCGAGTACCAAATCGTAGCGAACAAAAGTGCATCCGCGTTGCAGAAGCTACTCAACTCCAGAGGACAATTCCGTCTGGTTTCCGGCAGCTTGTGGGTGAAACAGAGCGTTTGGGGAGCGGAAAAACTCTCTGCCGTGCTTGAGAAGATGTCTGGCTCGCCGATTGCCTATCGATATAAGGTTCTACGAAGCAGCACCAGTAGGGATATGCAGAAGGATCTGAATCATGCAGCTAACCGGGGATATACGGTGAGGGACCTGGTGCGCGATGGCATGGGGATCACTGCGGTTCTGGAGACAACACGGTAACTGGCGCCTCTCATTGACGCTTTGAACGCCTAAGTCCTGCTGCGACGGGTAACCGGAATCTGACGCACTACCAACTTCCCTCCAAAACTTGACACACTGCGCACTGCCGCATAGCGTACAGAGTGGGTGTTCCGTGAATTTGTCAGGAGCAGGGGAGTGGGTTCCTTTCTGTCGCCACAACTGAAACGTTTGCTGAGCTACGCCGCGCCGTATCGGTTTTCGATGGGTCTGGGTGTGGCGCTCCTGCTGGTTGTGGGCCTGGCGGAAGCAGTGATTGGCTTGATGATCAAGCCGATCATTGACCGCGTGCTGAATCCCGCGGCGCCGGATTCGAACGTGATTTTGTACAGCATTCCCCACGGGCCATCGCTCTACCTGAACCACCTTTTTCCGCACAGCATTCATAACGTCTGGGCGGTGGTTTCGATTTCACTGCTAGTGGTGTTTGTGGTCAAGTCGCTGGCGGAGTTTGGCGGAAGCACGATCGTGCAGTTTGTCGGGCTTCGGGCGCTCACGGATTTGCGGAACGAGGTGTACGCAAAAATCATTCGCCAGCCGATTGGATTTTTCCAGCACCAGCCGACCGGGCGGGTCATGTCCGCGGTGATCAACGATGTGGAACGTGCGCGTCCCGCGCTCTCCGAATATCTCGCCGAGGTTTTTCGCCAGACATTTTCCTTTTTCGCGTTCCTCTCCGTGCTCTTTTACGTGGATTGGAGGATGACTCTCGGCTGCGGCATTTTTCTGCCGTTGGTGGTGTGGCCCATCGGTAAGCTGGGGCGAAAAATCCGGCACTCGGTGGAAAGCAGCCAGAACAGGCTCGGCGAATTGAACCAGATCCTGCAAGAGACCGTGGCCGGCAACCGCGTGGTGAAGGCGTTTGGCATGGAGGATTTCGAGATCGGAAAGTTTCGCGCCGCGGCAAAGCGCCTGTTGCGCGAAACGATGCGCTGGGTGCGTACGCAGGTGATCAGCTCGCCGCTGATGGATTTGCTCCTGCCCGTCGTTATTTCGCTCCTTCTGCTCTATGCCCGCGATAAAATCCGGCACGAACAACTGACCATCGGATTGTTTTTCACGTTTGTTTACGCGCTCTTCAAGTCTTATGAACCCGTGAAGCGCATGGGCGCGGTTTACCAACAGTTTCAGCAGGCTCAGGGCGCCACCGCCCAGGTGTTCGCCTATCTCGACATGAAAGAGGAAGAACGCGACGCGCCCGACGCAAGGGAACTCCCGCCCTTCTCCCGCGAAATCGAATTCGAAAACGTGAGTTTTTCCTACGACACCGCACCCATCCTGCGCGACATTCGCTTCTCGGCGCGCAAAGGCGAGTTGGTCGCCTTCGTCGGCTTGAGCGGCGCGGGAAAAACGACACTGGTGAATCTCATCCCACGCTTATACGAAGTAACCGGTGGGGCGATTCGGGTGGATGGCCGGGATATCCGCACCGTGAAGCTGGGCTCCCTGCGCGGGCAGATCGCCATGGTCACGCAGGAGAATATTCTTTTCTACGACACGGTGTGGAACAACATCTGCTACGGCCAGAGCAATGTTAGCCGCGAGCGTGTGGTGCAGGCAGCACAGGCGGCGCTGGCGCACGATTTCATCCAGGAGCTTCCGCAGGGCTACGACACGCTGATCGGCGAGCGCGGCACGCGGCTGAGCGGAGGCCAGCGGCAACGCATCGCCATTGCCCGCGCGATTCTGAAAGATTCTCCGATCCTTATCCTGGACGAAGCGACTTCCGAACTCGACTCCGAATCCGAACTTTATGTGCAGAAGGCGCTCAGCAACCTGATGGTCGGGCGCACCACGTTTGTGATAGCCCACCGCTTGGGAACTATCCGCAAAGCCGATAAAATTCTAGTGCTGGAGGATGGGCAGATTCGCGAGAGCGGCACGCACGCGGAACTGCTTGCCCGGGGCGGAAGCTACGCGCGCCTGCACGATTTGCAGTTCGCGGATCAGGACGCGTTCACCCCGGCGGGCGCAACCTCCACCGAACCAATGAAATCGAGCAATCCCACATGACCCCAAAGACCGGAACCGAAGCACGACACGAAGTCCCCGCGAAATTGGAATGCCGCTCCATGACGGGCTACGCCATGGTGCGCGGCGAACACGCGGGATGGGCGATTCGCATCAGCGTGAAGAGCGTGAATCACCGCTTCCTGGACATCAAGCTGCGCATGCCGGATTCGCTGGAGCCATATGAGTTGCGGTTGCGGCAGGCGGTGAAGAATCGGATTCATCGCGGGCACATCGATATTCACGTCAACGTCGAGCCGGGGGAAGCGGCGCCGGTGCATGTGAATCGCGAACTGCTCCAGGCGTATTTGCGCGCAGCGGACGAACTGCGTCAGCAGACCGGCGCGAAATCCGAGCTCGATCTGGTCTCGCTGCTGCGCTTGCCGGGCGTGATCGGCGGCCTGGCACCGTCGCTGCCGGATTCGGACGAAGAGCAGGAGGCGTTGGGCAAAGTGCTTGAGTCCTTGCTGGCCGACGCGGTATCGAAGATGGACGAGATGCGCCGCACGGAAGGGCGCCACCTGACCGAAGAGCTTCGTTCGCGGCTGGAGCGCATTTCGGAGCAGACAGAAAAAGTTCGCGGGCTGGTGGAGACGCTGCGGCCGGCTTTTGCGCGGCGACTGGAATCGCGCCTGAAGGAATTGCTGAATGGCGCGCAAATCGATTCCGGGCGGTTGGCGCAGGAGGCGGCGCTGCTGGCCGAACGGAGCGACATCAGCGAAGAGCTGGACCGGCTGCGGAGCCACCTGCAGCAATTCACGAAACTACTGGACGGCGCTGGGGAACTCGGCAAAAAACTGGATTTCCTGCTGCAGGAAATGCACCGCGAAGCCAACACCATGCTTTCGAAAACGCCGGGCGTGGAGAGCGAGGCGCTGGCCATCACCGGCCTGTCGCTGGAAATTAAATCGGAGATTGAAAAATTGCGCGAACAGGTCCAGAACATCGAATGAGCGAGATCAAACGAATTGAGCCGCTGGTTCTGATTTTTTCCGGGCCTTCGGGGTCCGGCAAATCCACGCTGGTGCAGAAAGTTCTGGAGCTGCCGGGCACGATGCCCAGTGTGTCATGTACCACCAGGCCACGCCGCGCGACTGAGGCCAGCGGAAAATGTTATGATTTTGTCACGTCAGAGCAGTTCGACTCCATGGTCGCCCGGGGCCAGTTTCTCGAGTACGCGCGCGTCTTCGGCAAGCATTCCTATGGCACGCCCAAGAAGTGGCTCGATGAATCCCGCAGCAAAGGACTCGACCTGGTCCTCGAGATTGATGTCCAGGGCGCCGCGCAGGTGAAGCAAAAGTTGCCTGAGTCGGTGGCAATCTTTATACTGCCTCCCTCGCGTCAGGAGCTGGAGCGAAGACTGCGTAGCCGCGGTATGGACGCGGATGACGAAATCGCCCGGCGGCTGGCGAAGGCCAAGGGCGAGATAGAGTTGGCTGAAAAGTTTTATGATTTTTGTGTGGTGAACGACAACGTGGAACGCGCAGGACGGGAAGCACAGGCCATTGTCATGGCGCTGCGCTGCTCGAGTGCCCGGCGAAGCGAAGTCGTGAAGCAAGTCCTGGGATCATTTGGAGGGTAAGACACTCATGACCGTGCAAACCAAAGCTCCCGAGAGTCAGTTTGCGTATGTTGTCCTGGCAGCGCGTCGCGCCCGTCAGATCATGGCAGGCGCACCGCCGATGCTGGAGAACCCGCGCACTCAAAAGGCCACGCGAATTGCGTGTGACGAAGTGAACCACGGATTAATCGAATACGAATTCACGGAAGCGTTCCCCAGTGAAGAGGAAAGGGAGAACGCGAAGCGGCGCAAGTAGAGCGCCCGCGAGGTCTCCATGCGCATTACCCTCGGCGTTACCGGCGGAGTTGCGGCTTACAAGTCCGCGGAACTCGTTCGCCGCCTGCAGACCGAGGGGCACACCGTGCAGGTGGTGATGACCCGCGCCGCCCGCGAGTTCATCACGCCGCTCACCTTCGCCGCACTCAGCGGGCAAAAAGTGATCACCGATCTTTTTACGGGCGGGGAATCCGGCGACGCGAACCTGGAATCTGCGATTGAGCATATTGCTGTTGCGCAGCGGACGGATTTGCTGCTTGTGGCACCCGCTACCGCAGATACGCTGGCGAAATTTGCGCGCGGGCTGGCGGACGATTTTCTTTCCACACTTTATCTGGCCTCCACGGCACCCGTGATTTTGGCGCCGGCCATGAACGTCAATATGTGGCAGCATCCCGCTACGCAGGAAAACCTTGCGGCGTTGCGGAAGCGCGGTGTGCGGATTGTTGAGCCGGGTGAAGGGTATCTTGCGTGTGGGATGACCGGGCCCGGACGGCTGGCGGCGCAGGACGAAATTTTGAAGGCGGTGCGCGAGATTGTGGAGGGGCAGCAGGATTTGGCCGGGGAGACGGTGCTTGTGACCGCCGGGCCGACTTGCGAGGACCTCGATCCGGTTCGATTTATAAGCAATCGCTCGTCAGGAAAGATGGGCTATGCGGTGGCAGAGGGGGCAGCACGCCGCGGAGCGAAAGTGATTCTGATCAGCGGACCGACGGCACTGGAGACTCCGGAAGGGGTCGAGCGCATTGATGTTCGAACGGCGGAAGAGATGCTGCGGGCGGCGCAGTCGCGATTTGCGCCGGTTTCGATTGCAATTTTTGCGGCGGCGGTGGCGGATTACCGTCCGGCCGAGCCGGCCGCAACCAAGATCAAACGGAAGAATGAGGCGCTGACGATTCGGCTGGAGCCGAATCCAGATATTCTTGCCACAATGGCAAAAGAGAAGGGCGACCGACTGGTGGTGGGCTTCGCCGCGGAGACGGATCACGTTGCCGATAACGCGCGCAAGAAACTCACCCAGAAGAATGCGGATCTGATTGTTGCAAATGACGTGACCGCAGAGGGCGCCGGCTTTGATGTGGATACGAACATTGTTACGATTGTTTCGCGCGACGCCCGTGATTTGCCACTGCCACGGATGACGAAGGCGGAAGTGGCGCAGCGGATTCTCGACGAAGTTTTGCGGCTGCGCGGCGTTTTGCGCAGCAAACCGGCTTCCCACCGCGCCGGCGACTGAAGCCATCATGCCTGAACGTTTCCCCGCATCGTTGCAACAGAAAATCGAAGACCGCCTCCGCTACTACGAAGACCTGGGCATCCGCCTGTTCTATACGGACCGGGGCCCTGGCGGCGCAACCCTTGCAGTATCGGAAGCGGTTGCCGCTGCGCCCTCACCCACCACCGTTGTTGAGGAGATCGCATTGCCCAAGTCCACGCTGAAGCCTGTGCCCGCGAAAGTAGCCCCTGTTGCGGCGCATCCTCCATTGGTCGTGCCGCCCACTGGGCCATCGCTTTTCGAAGCCGTGGACAAGGTGAAGGACGACACGTTGCTGAAAATTCGCGAGGACTTGGGAGAGTGCACGCGCTGCAAGCTGCACAAGGGCCGCAACAAAATTGTGTTTGGCGACGGCAATCCCAAGGCCCAGCTCGTTTTCGTCGGGGAAGGCCCGGGTGCTGATGAAGACATGCAGGGCCTGCCGTTTGTCGGTCGCGCGGGAAAGCTGCTGACGCAGATGATCGAAGCGATGGGCCTGCAGCGGAGTGACGTCTACATCTGCAACGTGGTGAAATGCCGGCCGCCGGAAAATCGCGCGCCGGAGCCCGACGAAGTCTCCGCCTGCTCGCCATTTCTGATTCGCCAGATCGACTCGATTCAACCCAAAGTGATCGTTTGTCTGGGCGCTACCGCGGCCAAGACGATTCTGAACACCACGCGCGGCATCTCGCAATTTCGCGGCGAGTGGCTCGAGTGGCGCGGCCACAAGCTGATGGCCACGTATCATCCAGCGTATCTTCTGCGGAATCCGCCCGCGAAAGCCGACGTGTGGAAAGACCTGCAGAAAGTCATGGCCGAACTCGGCTTGCAGTTGTCCAAGAAATCCAAGTCCTGAAAATTTGCCATGGGAATTCTACTTGGCCTGGTCACTGCGCTGTGCTGGGGATCCGCGGATCTTTTCGCGCGCTTTGCCACGCGCCGGATCGGCACGTTCCGCACGATGCTGTACATGCAGTTGTGCGGATTTTGCCTGCTGACTCTTGTGATGCCGCGCCTCGGCGGCTGGGGGCACCTATTCGACGGGTCCGGCTGGCAACCGTGGGCCTGGGGCATCCTCGCAGGAGTGCTGAACACATCTTCGACGCTGGCGCTCTATCGGTCGTTTGAAATCGGCAAGCTGTCGATCGTCGCTCCGATTTCGGCATGCTATCCGGTGCTCACGATGTTGCTCTCGGCGCTGACGGGCGAGCGGCTCACGCCGTTGCGCCTGTTTGGCCTGGTGCTGACGATTGCTGGAGTGATTGTGGTGGCGCGCGGCGAGCAGACGCCGGACGATGCGAATCCCATTGATGAGAGGACGCAACCCGCGAAAAAACACCTGGGCGTAAGCTGGGCTCTTTTTTCTGCGTTCGGTTTTGGCATCATGTTCTGGCTGCTTGGACTGAAAGTGGTTCCGCTGCTTGGTGGATCGCCTTCGGTTTGGGTGATACGACTGACCAGTGTCGTCGCCACGGCACTGGTGATTCTGGCGGCGCGCCAATCGACGGCGCTTCCACTACGCCGAGATACGCCGTTGCTCTTGGGAGTGGGCTTGCTCGACACCAGCGCGTACGTTTTCAACAACTACGGCATGCTGCACGAACAGACTTCGGTCGTCAGTGTGCTGGCCTCGCTCTACGGGGCAGTGACTGTCGCACTGGCCGCCGTGATTTTGCGCGAAAAGGTTTCTGCGTCCCAGTGGCTCGGCATCGTTGCCATTTTCATTGGGATCATTCTGATCAGCCGCTGACGTTGTTCTCGCGGGGTGATTTTTTCCGTTCCTCGCGCTGCTGCTACACTACACACGGCATGTCCGCTTCCTTCTGCAACGTCGCGCTTCCGGTTCCGCTTCGCAACACGTTTACGTATTCCATACCGGAAGCATTGTGCTCGCAGGTGCAGCCCGGTTCCCGCGTGCTGGTGCCATTTCGCAAGAAGTCTCTGGTTGGCGTGGTGGTCGAGCTTGCCGAAACGCCGCCTGCGGACACCAAAATCCGCGAAGTTGCAAAGGTCATCGACCTTGTTCCCGCGCTGACACCCAAACTAATCGAACTCGCTCACTGGATCGCGGGCTACTATTTGGCGCCTATCGGCGAAGTCTTTCGCGCCATGCTGCCGCCGGTTACCGAACTCACCGCTAGGCGGCAGATTGTGCTGACTGACGCCGGAAAAGCTCTCGCTGCCGATTTGCAGCAGGGGAAATTTCTCACGGAGCTGTCGGGGAGCGAAGCGGAATTCCTGCAAAAGCTGCTGGACAAAAAAGGCGTCTTGCAATTCACTTCGTATCCGAAGCTCGGGATCGAATTGGACTCGCTTCAGAGACTCCAGCGGCGCGGGTACGTGCAGATCCAGGAGACCGTGCAGGGGCGCAAGCGCAAAGTCCACAACGTGATTGCCTGGAAGGGTAGGGAATCCGCCGCTGAGAAACCGTTGGCCGAAAAGGAAGGGCGGATCCGGGCGCTACTTGAAACCGAGCGCGGACCGCTTCCCCTGCCACAATTGCTGAAACTTGCCGGCGTTTCGCGCGCGCTGATCGAACGGATGCTGCGCGACGGGTTGCTGGAAAGTTGGGAGGAACCGATCTATCCCGCGGAGGACCCCTTCGATGTTGGCTACTCGCCGCCGGCGCACTCGCTTAACGAATCGCAGGAGCGTGCTTTCAGTTCCATCCGCGCGCGATTTGAGCTGGGCGAATTTGGCGTGCAACTGATACACGGCGTCACGGGCAGCGGGAAGACTGAGGTGTACCTCCGCACCGTCCAGGAGACGCTGGCTCGTGGGAAGACCGCAATTGTCCTCGTCCCCGAAATTGCGCTCACGCTTTGGATTGGCCGCCAGTGCCGGGCATGGTTCGGCGCGCATTTTGAGGGCGTCGCCGTACTGCACTCGGCGCTCAGCGATGTGGAGCGCGCTCGCGAATGGTGGCGCGTGCGAAACGGCCAGGCGCGCGTGGTGGTTGGCACGCGGTCTGCGGTTTTCGCGCCGCTCGAGAATCTTGGCCTGGTGATTGTGGATGAAGAGCAGGAGAACAGTTTCAAGCAGGAAGAAACCCCTCGGTATCATGGCCGCGACGTCGCCATCGTGCGCGCGAAACTGGAAAATGCCGTCGCGCTGTTGGGGTCCGCAACTCCAGCACTGGAGACCTATCACAACGCCAGCAGCGGAAAATATGAGCTGCTGACCATGGCTTCGCGGGTGGAAAATCGCTCACTCGCGGCGGTCGAGACCGTCGATCTGCGCACCGAATTCCAGCAGACGCAACAGACCAGCCCCATCTCGAAGATTCTGCACGACGGCATCGCCGAATGCCTTTCGTTCAACACCCAGGCGCTGATTTTGATCAATCGCCGCGGCTACTCGTGGTCGGTGCTGTGCCGGAGTTGCGGCGCTTCCGTGCAGTGCGTGAACTGCAGCATTTCGATGACGTATCACAAGAACCGCAACCGCCTGGAGTGCCACTACTGCGGCTTCGTCCAGGTGGTGCCTAAGACTTGCCCGAAGTGCGATTCGAAATATGTTTATTTTTTTGGCGAAGGCTCGGAGCATCTGGAAGAACGCTTGCGCAAGGAGTTTCCCGGCGCGCGGATCGCGCGGCTCGACCGGGACGCGGTGCGGACCAAGCAGCAATATCAGGAAACGCTCGGCGCGTTTGCCGGCGGCGCGTTGGACATTCTTGTGGGCACGCAGATGCTTGCAAAGGGCCACGACTTCCAACGCGTCACGCTCGTCGGCGTCATCTCCGCGGATTCTTCGCTTACTCTGCCGGACTTTCGAGCTGCCGAGCGCACCTTTCAACTTCTCACGCAGGTTGCCGGGCGCGCCGGCCGCGGCGAACTCCCCGGCCGCGTGCTCATCCAGACTTACTATCCCGAGCACTACGCGATTCAGGACGCTGTCCGGCAGGACTATCTTTCGTTTTATGAGCGCGAACTGCACTTTCGCCGGATGATGGGGTATCCGCCGTTCACTTCGCTGGCCAACGTGATCGTGCGCGACGCGAATCTGGAAAATGCGATTCGCTGGTCGCGGTGCCTCTCGGAATATTTCTCGCCTTCTGATGGGAAAGGAATCCGCATACTCGGCCCAGCGTCCGCGCCGCTCGCGCGGTTGAAGAAAGAGCATCGGTTTCAATTCCTACTCAAATCGCCGAAACGCTCGGTGATCACCAAACTTCTTAGCGGTGCATTATCTTTCTGCGACGCCAATGAAATCCCACAGACAGCCGTCCTTGTGGATATGGACCCGCTGTCGCTTCTGTAGTTCGAACTTTTCACGAAGATTAACTCTCTCTCCTTTGGAAACGCCGCGCGAAGTTCCATCGTTGAGGTCCTTCGCCTATCCTTGTCGGATAGGCTCAGGATGACAAACGGGCGGAGAGTGTGGGCGCGGTGCCAAAATGGCCCCAGAGGTCGCCCCGACTGCGAACGAATGTTGCGATGCAGGGACGATACAATCGGAGTGTCCGGAAAATCGCTACCTGCGAATTGAGGGCCATCATGGAGCAAAACTTAGAAGATACAATCTCGCTTCTTGCTCGCACTCCTGCCGCTCTTAATGTGCTACTGCGTGATCTCCCCGAAACTTGGACGCTTCGAAATGAAGGGGGAGATACCTGGAACGCCTACGATGTCGTCGGGCACCTGGTTCACGCCGAGCGCACGGATTGGATGCCGCGGGCGAGGATGGTGCTGCAGTTCGGCGAGACCCGGACGTTTGAGAAATTTGATCGTCTGGGACAAGTACGAGAGAGCGAGGGAAAATCGCTCGGCCAGTTGTTGGATGAATTCGCTCGCGTGCGCGAGAAAAACCTGGCCGAACTGCGTGCATTGAATCTTCGGCAAGAAGACCTCGACCGGCGTGGACGGCATCCTGCCCTCGGAATCGTTACTCTCTCCCAGTTGCTGGCGACCTGGGCGGCACATGACTTAACTCATCTTCACCAGCTTTCAAGGATTATGGCGCACCAATACCGCGAAGCTGTCGGCCCGTGGAGCGCGTACCTGGGCGTGCTGAAGTGCGCCGGTCACAGCTCTCCTTAGCGCGCATCGCAAAAAAAGCCTTCTTCAGGGGCTAAAGCCCACGCATTCTAGACGCCTTACGCCGGGGCTGAAGCCCCGGCCTCCTAAAGAACGTGACTCTTACGAAGCTTGTTAGAGGACTAGCTGGCTTCGCGGCGGCTCCAGAAGAAATATCCGGGCAAGCCGAGGAGCATCAAGGCAATCGCAACCAGCAGATAGGTGAATTCGTGCGGATCTTTCACCGCCGCGTAGATTGCGTTGCCCACAATGGCCAGCGCGGCGAGAACGAATAGAAGCGGCGTCAGAGGATAGCCTGGCACGCGATAGGGAATTGGCTTTCCCGCATTGGCCCGGCGAATCGGGAAAATGCTTGCGGCACCGAGCCCGTAGAAAATCCAACCGATGAAGACCGCACCCCCGGCCAGCTTCGCGAATCCCGCAGCGGACGCCAGCACGCACGACCATACGCCCAGAGCCAGGATGGCCGCGGCGGGAGTGCCGAATCGCGGATCGACCTCCGCGAGTTTTTTGAAAAACAGATTATCGTTGGCCATGGCGAAGAAGACCCGCGGAGCGGTGAGCATCACGCTGTTTGTGGAGCTGAAGGTAGAAATCAGAATCATCGCCGCTACCAGTTTTCCCGCCCATGGGCCCAACACGGCACGCGCCGCAGTTGCGGCAATTGCGTCGCTGGCCGCGGCTTGCGCCGGGCCCAGCGCCACGAGATAGGCCACCACCGCGAAGAGGTATAGGCCAATCAAGATGAGAGAACCAAGCAGGAAGGTTCGCGGAAAGCACCGCTGCGGGTCCATCACCTCCCCTGCGCTGTAGGTTCCGAACTGCCAGCCTTCATACGCCCAGAGCACGGTGATCATGGCGAAGCCGATTCCGGAGAAAAGCGCGTAGCCGGTTTGCGACGTTCCGAGCGCGGAGGGAAGTTCGCCGGCGTGCGTGCCCTTCGAAAAGCCGAGCACGAGCAGCACGGTACCCAGGACGACGATGAGCCCCACTTTGATGATCGTGGTCACATTCTGCACGTCCGAACTCTTCCGGGTTCCCCAAACGTTGACTGCAGTCACCACCGCGATCATCAGAATCGTCACCAGAGACGCGCCAACGGACGAGAGCGGGACGATCTCCTGCAGGTAAGTGGTAAACGCGTGCGCCAGGGCCGCAATCGTCGCGCTGGCAATCACCAGAAACAAACACCAGCCGTACAAAAATGCGGGCAGCCGGCCGAAGCCGTCCCGGATGTAGCAGTACAATCCACCAGCCTCGGGATTCGCCGCTGCCAATTCGGCATAGGTCAACGCCCCAAGCAGCGACAACACGCCGCCGAACAGCCACACCATCAGCGACCATCCGACCGAGCCGCCAACTTGCCGTTGAATCAATCCTGGTGTGAGAAAAATTCCTGAGCCAATAACCGAGCCGACAAACAGCAAAAGCAAATCCCGCTCCCGCAAGCTGCGGGTCAATTCTTTTTTGGCCGTAGTGGGCATGCGCGCTACTTTACTGCAGTCTTTCGACGGGATAGGGCATGAAGCAGAGGATGAACACCGCGAATGACACGACTGCCGCGAATCTCCGGTTGGGGTCAAGCGGAGTGGGATCGTAAATCGGCGCCATGCGCACGAATTGCAGGCCGAAGAGAATCAGCGCCCAGATCCACCAGCCCTGCCATTGAAAATAGCCGAGCGGCACGAGCACGATCGGCAGCGAGAGCGAAATCCAGCGGTGGAGCTGCGGGCTGACGGAACGCACGATGTGCCCGCCGTCGAGCTGCCCAACCGGAAGAAGATTCAGCGCCGTGGCAAACATGCCGACCCAGGCAGCGCGCCCCACGGGATGCAACAGCAAATCCGAAGCGTGGGCGTTTGGCTGGAGCATGGCGGTTACGAGGTGAAGAATGAGCGGCGTGCCAAAAACCAGTTCCGCATTGCCATCGCTGGCCAGCGCGGGAATTACCTTAGCGTGCAGTACGCCATATCCCATGGCCGGCAATGCGACCAAAAATCCGACCAGCGGCCCGGAGGCGCCGACGTCGAAGAGAGCACGCATCGAACGAATCGGCGAGCGAATCAAAATGAAAGCGCCGAACGTGCCGATCAGCGTTGGTGCGGGAATAAAATACGGATAACTGGCGCGGATGTGATGGTGGCGGCAGGCGAAGTAATGCCCCAGCTCATGCGCCAACAGGATGCCGAGCAACGTCAGCGCGAATGGCAATCCCGCCAGCAACGCCGCTGGATTGCGATACACCAGCCGAAATGTTTGCAGAAATGCATCGAGCGAAGCGGCCTGGTTGTGCGCGTAGGCGGCCGCAAAATGCGTGCCCGCAATCAGCGAGGTGATCAGCGTCAACACAAACAAACCCGACGACAGCACCAGCGAACGTGTGGAAGGATGCGGCTGGTCCGCGGCGTAATACCTGCCTTGCGGCGGGCGGCTGGGCCAGGAAGGCACTTCCAGAAAAGAGGGAGCGCTCCGTTCTGATTCCGGTGGGGTCACAATGGGTTACTTGGCTGGGCTGGCGGCGGTGTCTTCGAGTCCCTGGAGCTCTTTTCCGGGCTTGAAGCGCACGGCCTTTCCTGGGGGGATGCTCACTTCTTCGCCGGTGCGGGGATTGCGCCCGATGCCGGTCTTCCGCGGCTTCACGCTGAATACGCCGAACTTGCGCAGCTCGATGCGCTGCCCGCGCCCCATGGCGTTCTTTAGCGACTCAAAGACCGTTTCCACGGCTTGCTCCGCTTTTGTGCGGCTGATGTTCGTCTTCGCTACGACGGCATTCACAATATCTAGCTTAATCACACCGTCCTCCCGCTCTATGTGGCCCGATGCTAGAGGCTAAGGCCCGGGTTGTCAAGAAGTTCCGCCTCATCTACACTTTAACCTTTTGCGAGCCTACTTTCTAAGTTTTCTGTCAGGAGGATTGGATGTCCGTAAAGCCAGACCGTTGGATCCGCCGCATGGCGCTAGAGCACAAGATGATCGAGCCGTTCACCGACCGGCAGGTTCGGGAAGGAGTGATCAGCTACGGCGTGTCCTCCTACGGATACGACATCCGGGTGGCCGACGAATTCCGCATCTTCACCAATGTCAATTCCACCATCGTGGATCCCAAGAATTTTGATCCGCGCTCGCTGGTGGAATTCAAGGGAGACGTTTGCCTGGTGCCGCCGAACTCGTTTGCACTGGCGCGCTCGATTGAATATTTCCGCATCCCGCGTAATGTGCTGACGATTTGCCTCGGGAAGTCCACGTACGCGCGCTGCGGAATCATCGTGAATGTGACGCCGTTCGAGCCGGAGTGGGAAGGCTTCGTGACTCTGGAAATCAGCAACACCACGCCGCTGCCCGCGCGCATTTATGCGAACGAAGGATTGTGCCAGGTGCTGTTTTTCGAAAGCGACGAGGATTGCGAAGTCAGCTACAAGGACAAGAAGGGGAAGTATCAGGCGCAGGGCGGCATTGTGTTGCCTCGCCTGTAGCCCAGTCGCGCATTTGCATTTGTAGGGGCCGGGCTTGCCCGGCCCTCCGACGCTGGAATGCCACGAGAAATTAGAGTTTGTGTTTGGCCTTTACGTTGAGGTTCTTCGCCCATCCTCGTCGGATGGGCTCAGAATGACGGGGTCGGAGTTGGGTCGGTGGTGACAGAAATTCGAATCTCGGGAACTGTTCCAATCAACGGAAGAGTTTGCCGGCAATTTCGGTCACGTGCCTGCCCTGATAGCGGGCGATCTTCAATTCATTTTCGCTGGGCTGCCGCGAGCCATCCGACCCCGCCAGTGTGGTCGCACCGTATGGTGTGCCTCCCGAAATGTCGCCCATATGCAACAGTCCGGATTCACTGTAGGGAACGCCGACGACGACCATGCCTTGATGCAACAGCGTGGAATGGAAACTCGTGATGGTGGTTTCTTGCCCGCCATGTTGCGTGGCCGTGGAAGCAAACACGCTGCCCACTTTTCCGATCAACGAGCCCTTGAGCCACAGCTGGCCCGTTTGGTCCAGGAAATTTCTCATCTGCGCGGCCATGTTTCCGAAGCGCGTCGGAGTACCGAAAATGATCGCGTTGGCTTCCGGCAATTGATCCACAGTCGCCATCGGCACCTTGGCAAAAGCGGCTTTTGCCGCTTTCGCCCCGTATTTTTCCAAGACGTCGTCGGGCAGCAGTTCCGTCACTTGATAAAGCGAGACTTCGGCCCCCGGAACCTGCTTCGCGCCCTCGACGACGGCCTGCGCCATTTTGTAGACGTGGCCGTACATGCTGTAGAAAATCACTTGAACCTTGATGGCCATTGGGTGTTTCCTTTCGCGGTTTACGTTTTCGAGATCGGCTCAGTCTCCGTGCTCACCTGTATCATCTCCATGGGATAACCGAGTTCACGCCAGCCATCGAGTCCGCCCTGAAGCGGCCGGATATGCTTGACGCCTTTGTTCCTGAGGAGCAGCGCCACACGGGCGCTGGTGGCTTCGTTTGGTCAAGTACAGTAGAGGATGACTTCGCGGTCGCGCGGCAGCCGTTCATCGGTTTGCTGGAGTTCACTCGCGTCAATGCGAAAAGCGCCGGGGATCGTTTCCGGGTCGGCTTCAAAGTCCACGGAGTGCCGCAGGTCCACGATCGTGAGAACTTCGCCCGCGTCGAGCTTTTCCTTCAACTCTTTCGGGCTGATGCGTGAAATTCTCAGTTCCCGCAGGAATTTCTGGCGCGCCACGAACTTGTAGCCCACGTAGAAGACTAGCGCACCGACCAGCAGCACCATCAGGCCGCTGCCCAATTGCTGGGCCTTCAGCGCGATGAGTTCAATCTGGCCGCTGAAGATATAACCGAGGCCCAGATACGTTCCAGCCCAAAGCATCGCGCCCAGCGCATCGAAGGCCAAAAACCTCCGCAGCTTCATGTGAAAAATTCCGGCGAGCGGTGTGGCCACGGTGTTCAGGCCGGGCAGGAACTTGGCTACCAGCAGGGATTTGGCGCCCTGCTTTTCGAAGAGGCCTTCCGTGCGCCTCACACAAGAGTCCGGCTCCAGCGAAATTCTGCACAGCCAGTGGAGAATCCTGATACCTCTCGTTCGGCCGAGTTGATACCAGATCGTGTCGGCGGAAACCGCGGCAATCATGCAGAGCAGCAGCGTAGTGCCAAAATTCAGCCGATGCATTCCACCAAGCGCGCCAGCGGCCAGAAGCAACGGGATGGAAGGCAATGGCAGGCCCGCCTGCTCCAGAAACACCCAGATCAAAAGCACCAGATAGCCATGATTGACCAGGAATTCGAGCGTTCTGTGCATGCTGGGCTATTGCCTCTAACAAAGTTTAACGCAAGCTGATTACTTCTGGATGAAGGACGCCGCCTTGCCCCACTGCCCGCCCATGACAAACGTGCCCAGTGGCTTTCGCTCGCGCGGCGCCAGTTCGCGCTGGCGCAGCGTCTCGGGCAAAGTTTCCGGATTGCCCGGATAGCCGATCGTGAAAGCCGCGATGGGTTCCCACCCGCTGGGGATTTCGAAAAGCTCGATTGCTTTGTGAGGATCGAACCCAGCCATTTGATGCACGAACAGCCCCCGAGAGGTAGCTTCCGCGGAAAGATTCGCCACTGCCGCACCGGTGTCATAAAAGGCGTTGCGGTTGGGGTGACCGTTTTTGGCGAAGGCAAGCTCCGAGACGGCAATTGCCAGCACCGGGGCGTGTTTCGCCCAAGTCTGGTTAAACTCCACCAGGGTACTCAGCATTTTCGCGTGATTTTCTTTGTCGTCGGCGGTGGTAACGAGGAATGCCCATGGCTGTTCGTTGTTGCTTGAGGGCGCCCAGCGTGCGGCTTCGAACAGGCTGCGCAAGACTTCCGGCGGCACAGGCTGGGGAGAAAATGCTCGTGGGCTCCAGCGATGCTGAATTAACTCGTGAACCTGATGTTGTGTGGGTGCCGGCTTGTGCATGATGGGTTCCTCATTTTCACTTACGTGGCCCTTAGAAAGCTGCGGGCGGCAAGTTTGCCGCCCGCAAGTCTCCGACAGATTGTAGCTGACTGGACCCCGGTTACTTTGCCTGCGGGGGAATGATCATTTCCACGTCGAGCGTGATGTTCACATCATCGCCGACTACCACGCCACCGCTGTCGAGCTTCTGGTTCCAGGCCACGCCGAAGTCCTGCCGGTTAATTTTGGTGTTAGCAGAAGCTGCGGTGCGCTGCAAGCCCCAGGGATCCTTGATGGGAGCCCTGGGGAGAGTTGCGGTCAGGACAGCGGTCTTGGTGACGCCGCGGATGGTCAGGTCACCGGTCACTTTGAGAGTGCCGTCGGCATTGCGCCCAATCTTGGTGGATTGAAAAGTGATGGTGGGATACTTGGCGACGTCGAAGAACGCTTCGCTCTTCAAGTGCTTATCGCGGTCTGGTTCGCGGGTATCCACGCTGGTGGCGTCGATGGTAACGTTCACGCTGGATTTGGAAATATCCGCGTCGTCCACAACCACCGTTCCGGTCACGCCATGGAATTCGCCGCGCACAGTCGATAACATTAGGTGCGTCACGCCAAAGCCGGCGCTGGAGTGCCGCGGGTCGATCTGGTACGTCGTCGTCCCTGCACTCGCGGGCAGCGTGAGTGCCGCCGCCAGCCCTGTCAGCATTCCTACTTTCGAAAATAGCCCGTTCATTGTTGCTTCTCCTTTTTCTTTCACTTTCTTGATTCCCTTGCGGAAGTTTTGAGTATTGGATGCGCAAGCGACTATTTCGGTGCGTGCGCCGCCACTTCGGTAAGAAGATCCATCAAGGTTTTCAAACGCGCGGAAGTCATGTGTGCGAACTGGGTCTTGTGAAGTTCCCGGATGGGAGCGTCCATCTTCTTCAGCAGCTTCAGACCCTCATCGGTGATTCGCGCCTTCACCACGCGCCGGTCTTCTTTCTGTCGCTCGCGGGAGATCAGTTGCCGTTTTTCCATGCGGTCCAGCAGGCGGGTCATGTCCGGGTCGCGGGAGATCATTCGTTCGGCGATGGTGTTGCAGGGAAGGCCTTCGGGCCCGGCACCACGCAGGATACGGAGAACGTTGTACTGGGCTGAGGTCAGCCCGTTGGCCTTCATCAATTGATCGGCTTGGGCGGCCAGGGAATCGGAGACCTTGAGGAGGGCGACGAAGATCTGGTCTTCAACAGCGGTGGCGCCGGGGCAGTTGGCTTTGGTTCGTGAATTCATGTCTTGATAATAGTCGTGTAAACGACTATTGTCAAGAGGAAAATATGGCTTTCTTTACAGGCCCCCTACGGCTTGGCCACGGGCCGCAAATGCACTTCGCTGATGAAACTTTGCGGGCCCTGCGTCGCCACCATGCCCACGGCATGTGCCACATCATCCGCCGTAAGCACCTTGGTTGGATCCTTTGGCCCGCGTCCCGTGAAATCCGTTGCCACGCTTCCCGGGCAAATCACGCTCACGCGGATTCCGTGCGCTCGCAGGTCTTCGGCCATGCAACCGGAAAGTCCCTGGAGTCCCCATTTCGACGCGCAATAAATTCCTCCGCCGGCAAAGGTATTTTTTCCGGCAAGCGAACTGATGTTGATGATGTCGCCGCCACGGCGCTCGATCATTCCCGGAATCACGGCGCGCGAGACAAAGAACACGCTCTTCAAATTTGTGTTCATCACCTGGTCCCATTCCGCTTCGCTTTTTTCCTGAATGGCCCCGAAGCCGCCGCCTCCCGTGCCTGCGTTGTTGGCCAGGATCGTGATCCCGCCGAGTTGTTTTTCGATCGCCTCGACGAATGACCGGATCTCCGGCTCCTTCGTCACATCCGCGCGGCGCGCGAAAACTTTTGCTCCCGCAGTTTCCAATTCACGCACCGCGAGTATTAATTTTTCTTCATCTCTGCCGCAAATGCCAACAGCCGCTCCCAGTGCGGCCAGCTGCCTGGCGATCGCTTTGCCGATGCCGCGGCTGCCTCCGGTGACCAGCGCCACGCCGCCCTTCAGCGGTTTACCCGTTGTCTTGCCAGTATTTACTGAGCTTATGTTCGCCATTTGAATTCCTCCTCGCCGAAGCCACTCTTTTTGTGCGAAACTCATCTTATCTCGTTAGGATGCCACCCCAATGAGAATGCCTCGGCGGTGCGCCGGGGTCACGGTCTTCGGTCTACTCCGCGCAAGGCGCTAGCCCTCCGGGTTTTGAGATTTCAGATCCCGGCTTGCGGTTGGAGAGTGGCTGCACCTATAATTCCAACGTTTCCGAAAGAGCACTTCTGGTCCGCAGGGAATGGCAGCAATTCCGTCAGCGACATGGCCGCTGGCGATTTATGCAATTTTACTTTCATGATGGAGCGAGGAGATAAGGAATGAGAGCAATTCGTAGGATCGCAAGTCTTCTGCTTCTTGCGGGGCTGAGCCTGAGCTGTAGTCCATCTGCCCCGGCCCAGGATGCCGCGGCAGGGGGCGCAGCCCAGCCAGGATACACAATGGCGGAGTACAACTCCTACCAGGCCGCCGCCGCTGAAAAGAATCCCGCCGCCCAGATCAAACTTCTCGACGATTTCGTCGCCAAATATCCAAACTCCAAGCTGCTGAATTACATCCACCCTCTCTACTATAAGAATTACTACGCGCAAAAGAATTATCCGAAGGCAATCGAATACGCGGACAAGATGCTCGCGCTCGGCGACAAGATCAGTCCCGCAGAAAAGTATGACGCTTACTATGTGCGAGCGTACGCCTTTAACGCGATTCAAAATCCCGATCCGGAAACTGCCAAGGCGGCGCGCACCGCTGCCCTGGCCGCATTGAAGGTTCTCGACCAACTGCCGAAGCCGGAGGGCGAGGACGATGCCAAGTTTGCCGGGGAAAAAAAGCAGTCGCTGATCGTGTTCAATGGCACCGCGGCGACGGCAGCGATGGCAGCGAAGGATTATGCGGGCGCCATTGAGTCTTACAAGGCGGTGCTGGCTCTCGCTCCGGACGACCTGGTCTCAAACTACAAGCTCGGCCAAGCGTACATGGCCGTGGCCCCCCCGCAGCCTCTTGATGCGCTTTGGTACTTTGCGCGTGCGACTACTTCCAAGAGCGCCACAGAGCAACAGTCGAAGTCTGTGAAGTCTTATATCCGCAAGGTGATCGCAAATTACCAGGGCGGCACGGTTTGCGACCCGCTGACGGACGCGGAGATGAACGAGCTGCTGCAACTTGCGCCCAATTCCGTGGATCGTCCGGCGAGCTATAAACTGGTCAGCTCTGCCGAACTCGATGCGGCACGCAAGGACATGACCATTGTGACAGTGGTCACCGACCTGAAAGCCGGCGGCGACAAGGGAAAGCTGACTTGGACCGCCGCTTGCGGGCTGGAATTCCCCGAAGTGCCGGGTAAGTTGATTGAGATAACCTCAGGGACAGATACAATTGATCTAAAGATCGCTTTCGTTACCAGCGACGCGGAGTTTGAGGCGGCCACCACGCCGAACATGGACGTGATCATCAAGAAGGCCGATCAACCCGAAGCGGCAAAACTGGAGAAGGGCAATCCCGTTCACTTTACGGGCACGTTGCAATCCTATGATCCGGATCCGGCATTCATGCTGCACTGGGACAAGGCCAAGGTGAACGCGGAAGACTTGCCGAAGGCGGGTCCCGCGAAAAAGCCGGTGGCCAAGAAGCCGGCGCCAAAGAAACCCGGAAACTAATCTTCACGGCGTAAGAAACGCGGCGGCCCCGAATGATGAATTCGGGGCCGTCCTTATTTCGGAGTGCGGCAGCAATGCCTGCCCGCGGCAGTCAGGCTGCCGCTTTTACGGTCACAGATTTTCTGCCGAATTTGGTTGCGAAGCTGCGGCTCTCCGTCTAGCGTGCTTTCCGCCTGCGGTGATCCAGCTTGTACTCCGTCATCTTCCTGCTCAGTGTATTGCGGTGAATTCCCAAAAGTTCGGCGGCCCGGCACTGATTGCCGTTGGTTCGCTCCAGAACCCGTTTGATGAATCGTTTTTCGAATTCACCGACGGCTTCATCGAACAAAATCCCGCGTTCCACCATCTGTCCCACAAGGCCTTCCAGTTGATCTCTCACGTCCGCACTCTCCGTGCCTGCGATTTTCTTAGGGGGCCGGCTTACGAGTCCAACTCGTGCCCAACCAGGATGCGATAGGCTTCCCGGTACTTGGCGCGCGTTGCCGCAACCACATCGGGGGACAGGGTGGGTCCCGGCGGCGTCTTCGGCCACCGGATCCGTTCGAGGTAGTCGCGCACAAACTGCTTGTCGAAAGAAGGCTGGGGGCCGCCGGGCTTGTATTCGGCGGCTGGCCAGAAGCGCGAGGAGTCGGGCGTCAGCGCTTCGTCAATCCAGATCATTTCGCCGTTCAACAGCCCAAATTCAAACTTTGTGTCCGCGAGCAGAATCCCACGCGGTTCGGCGTAGGCCGCGGCGCGGCGATAAATCTTCAGCGTTGTGTCGCGGACCTTTTCCGCCAGATCTTTTCCAAGCATTTCGGTGGCGCGGGAGAAGGTAATATTTTCATCGTGGCCCGTCGCGGCTTTGGTGGCCGGGGTGAAGATGACTTCCGGGAGTTTGTCGGACTCCCGCAAGCCGGCGGGAAGCGCGATGCCGCAAACCGTTCCGGTGGCCTGGTATTCCTTCCAGCCGGAGCCTGAGAGATACCCGCGCGCCACGCATTCGATGGGAAGCGGTGTCGTTTTACTCACGACCATCGAGCGGCCGGCCAATTCGTCCTGGAACCGGTTAAAAGGAGCAGGGAATTCTGCTGCGCTTAAGACGTGATTGGGGAGGACGCCTTTCAGAAGCTCGAACCAGAAGAGCGAGAGCTGGGTGAGGACGCGGCCCTTGTCGGGGATTGGCGTGGGCATGACGACGTCGAAGGCGGAGAGGCGGTCGGTGGCCACGATTAGCAGGCGGTCGCCCAAATCATAGATGTCGCGGACCTTGCCGCGCGCCAGCGGCGCGATGCCCGGGAAATTCGTCTCTTGAATGACTTTAGTTGCAGGACTCGCGTTCACGACCGTGTTGCCCCTGACAAAGTGTTCAGCATTCTATCCCACCGTTTGCCGATGTCAATGCGACTCAAGGACAATTCAGGCGAAGAAAACCTTGGGGCCCCCATTGTTTCTTTTAATGAACGAAAAAATGGGGCGAAAGATTCTTCGCCCCGCGGCCACAACTTTTATTTTTGTTACGCGGCTGTGGCGGCTCTGCGTTTGGGCGTGGGCTCGGCGTCGCCTTCCCAGCGGACGCTGACGAGCTTCGAGACACCGGGCTCCTGCATGGTTACGCCATAGAGGACACTGCCGGTCTCCATGGTCTTTCTGTTGTGAGTGACGACGATGAACTGGGTTTGCGCGCTCATGTCGGCGATGAGTCTTGTGAAGCGTCCCACGTTCGCTTCGTCGAGCGGCGCGTCAACTTCGTCGAGAATACAGAACGGGCTCGGCTGATATTTGAAGATGGCGATGAGGAGCGCAAGGGCCGTCATGGCTTTTTCGCCGCCGGAAAGCAGCAGCACGTTTTGCAGGCGCTTGCCCGGAGGTGAGGCCACGATATCGATGCCCGCGTCGCCGGAGCTGTCGACTTCCGTGAGGCGCATTTCGGCCGTGCCGCCGCCGAAAATGGTGTGGAAGGCGGTGGTGAAGTTCGTATTGATGGCAGCGAAGGCCTGTTCGAAGCGCTCCTTGGTGATCAGGTCGAGTTCCTTAATGGCCTGCTGGGTGTCGGTGATGGATTGCAGCAGGTCGTCGCGCTCGCGGGTCAAAAAGCCGAAGCGCTGTTCGCACTCGTTGTACTCTTCGAGCGCCATCATGTTGACCGCGCCCATGTTTTCGATTTTTTGCTTCATCTCGCGGTAGTTTGCCTCGGCAAGAGCGAGCTCCTCGCCGGACATGAAGGCGGTTTCGGAGGCGATGAGGTCCTCCGGCTGGGCGTTGACTTCGGCGAGGCAGGTTTCGCGCAGGTGGGCACGATCGGAATCGTTTCGCGCCTTTTCAATTTCGAATTTACCGCGCGCGTCGCGCATTTCCTGGAGCGTCTGGCGGGCCATGCGCAGGTGGTCTTCGGCCTGTGTCACGCGGGTGCGTCCCGCATCCCATTCCTGTTCCAGGTCCTTTTGTTTTTCTTCGAGGCGGATTTTCTCGGCGCGCAGAACGGTCAGTTGTTGCGTAAGCTCCTCGGACTGCCGTGCCATCGCCGCGGTCTCTTCGCTGATGGACTCTTCCTGCTGGCGGAGAGCCAATTCGCGCCGTTCGAGATCCGCGCGGTCTTCTTCCAGGCGCTTGGCCATTGCTTCGGCCAGGCCGAGCCGCTCGTGCATGGCCGCGAACTCAGCCTTTGCCGCGGAGAGTTCATCCTGCTGGGCTTGCACGGCGCCGCGCAATTGCGCGACTTCCGCGGTCAGTCGGGCGCTTTCCGTTTCCGCTTCAGCGCGTGATTTTGCCGCCGCTTCGTGCTGGAGCTTTGCCTGCTCCGCGCGGCGCTGCACGGATTCGATTTCCTTGCGAACCCGGGCCAGTTCATTCTGGCAAACGTTGAGATCCAGGCCGAGGCGTGCCAGCTCACTTTGCGATTGCTCGTGACGGTGCTTGGTCGCGAATACGGCGCGTTCGGCTTCGCGCTGCTGCGCGGTCAATTCCTGCTGGGCTTGTTCGGCGGCGCGAAGTTCCGCGGCCAGTGTCTCGAGTTCGGCATGGCTGGCCGCCACGCTGTGCTCGAGCTGCATCACTTCAGCATCCAGCGCGCGCAGTTCGCGTTTCATGCCGAGAGGCCCCGCTTCATCGGGCCGTCCACCGGTGACCATGCGTCCCTGGTAGCAGGTGCCTTCCGTGGTGACGAAGGCATATTGCGGGTACTCCCGCGCGAGTTTTTCTGCGGCCACGGCACCGTCGGTCAAATAACCGGAGCGAAGGCGCGGAAGAAACTGCTTCGCGGCCGGGCCGAGCGGATCGCGAAATTCCACCAGCTTGTCCAGGCGGGAGATCACGCCGTCTTCCGAACGGAAATGGACAATCGGCTCGTATTCGTCGAGCTTCAGGTTGCGCAGTGAGTCCACGAAGAAGGTGGCGCGGCCGCCGACTTCATTGCGCAAAAGGGAAACGCCGGCACGGGCGTGGTCATACGTTTCGACGACAACATATTCCAGTTCGTCGCGGAGATACTGTTCGACCGCGGCTTCGTGCTGCTCCTGCACTTCGGCGTAATCCGCGAGAACGCCCACCGCGCGGAATTCCTGGCCGCCGTGGCGTTCGTTTGCGGCGAAAAGTTTCTGGACGGCCTCGCCGGTGTAGGAACGGTCATTCAGAATCTGCGTGAGCGTCGAATGGCGTGCGCGGACCGCGGACAGATTGTCGCGGAGGGAATCGGTTTCTTTCTGTGTTTTCTCGCGTATCTGCTTCAATTCCGTGACGCGGGTCTGGATCTGGGTTGCCTTCGCCTGGAGTTCGCCGGCCTGCGTCATGGCGTTCTGCCAATCCTGTGCCGCGCGCTCCGCGTCATCGCGTACCTTGATCGAGCTTTCCAGCAAAGTGGCTTCGCGCTCTTCGTGCTTGCGCATCGAATCCGTCTGGTGAACAAGCGCTTCTTCGGCTTGCTTCTGTTCGCCGTGCAGGCGCAGCAGGCTTTCGCCGGCTTCCGTCGCCACGCGCCTCAGCGCGTCCATGCGCGCTTCGGCTTCGGAAATTTGCGCCGCGCGTTGTGTTGCTTGCGCAGTGAGTTCCTCCACGCGGGCGCTCACGGTGATGGAGTCACGGCGGGCATTTTCAACGGCCTGAAGTTGCGCCGAGTTGCGCGTCTCCCATTCCGCATGCTGCGCGGAGAGCGCGTTCCGCTCCAGCATGATCTGTTCGTTGCGCCCGGCTAGCTCCGAGCCGCGCGTCTGATTGAAAGTGATGCGGTTTTCGATGCGGTCGACTTCGAGCGCCGTGTGATTCAGCACATTCTGGTTCTGGCGGAGTTCGGCATCCAGCGCGTAGATGCGCTGGCTCAGGCGGTCCTGTTCCGCTTCCTGTTGCTGGATCATCTGGGCGTGCTGCGTTTCGGTGGAGGTCAGCTCAGCCACGCGCGTTTGCACGCGTTCGGCTTCGGCATCGAGTTCGCGGGCCTTTCCGGCCAGCATCTGGCGGACGATTCCGCGCATCTCGTCGCGAATTTCTGCGTAGCGGCGCGCTTTCGCCGCCTGCCGCTTTAGCGAACCAAGTTGTTTCTCCACTTCCACGACGATGTCGTTCACGCGAGACAAATTCACTTTCGACGATTCGAGCTTTGCCTCGCTCAATCTTTTCTTGGTCTTGAATTTCGTGACGCCCGCGGCTTCTTCGATGATCGCGCGGCGCTCCATCGGCTTGGTGGCGAGGATTTGCCCGATGCGGCCCTGCTCGATGATGGCGTAGGAGTCCGGGCCGAGGCCGACGCCCATGAACATTTCTTGGATGTCGCGCAAACGGCCGACGCGTCCGTTGATCAGGTACTCGCTCTGGCCGCTGCGGTAGAGGCGGCGGCAGACCACCACTTCACCGGGCTTCGTGACCAGCGCCGGTTTTTCCGCTTTTTTCTTCCGCTTCAATTTGAATCCGGATTCGGTCTGGCCCTCCGGCGCTGGGCTAGCATCGCCGGTATTTTCGCTAGTCGTTTCGGTCGCGGCGATCGCGCCGTCAATCATCGCATCCAGATTTTCCGCGGCACTCTGCCGATCCTCTGGGTCCTCTGCGGTTAATTCTTTCTTTTCCTCTTCCGCTGCGCTTTCCAGCACAAACCGTGCGGCTTCGGCGAGTTCCGGATCTTCCATGGTGATGGTGACTTCGGCGAGGCCCATCGGCGGGCGTTTGGTGGTGCCGTTGAAAATGCAGTCGGCCATCCGCTCGGCGCGCAGGGATTTGTGGCTCTGCTCTCCCAGCACCCAACTGATGGCGTCCACCACGTTCGATTTTCCACAGCCGTTCGGCCCGACGATGCAGGTGGTGCCGGTTCCGCTGAACGTCACCACGGTGCGTTCGCAGAACGACTTGAAGCCCACGATTTCGACTTTGCGCAGCTTGAGCAAGGTGTCCCCTCTTGTCGTAGCCTACTGCTTCGCGGCCCGGGGTCAATGGAACTGAGCCCGGAATCCAGCCCCCGATTGCAGAGTGCCGGTCCAATACTCCTAGAACCCGGCGCCTGCACTCACGTTTCTGATAAACACACCACCAGCGCGAACAAATTCACCCAGGGTTTTTGGCGCGAAGAGAGACGACTTTCCTTTCCTCGGGAGGAGGAGTCTTCACGCAACGCTTCTGTCCGTAACAGACAGAAAGCACACACGTTTGGCAGGTTCTCGGTCAGAGGCCCAGCCGCCTGGCGCTAAGATGGCGGTACGGGGGAAAAGCGTATCACGCGTATGGGGGTCTGTAAAGCACTACTCTACCTGTTGTGGCCTATTTTTCTGCACCACAATTTTTGGGCGGTTCGAGCCTATTGCGGACGTTTGGCTACCACGCGGAGCCGACGGTAATCGATCATCCAGCGGCCGTTGTGGAAGAGCTTCGGTCGCAGGTCGCGCTCGATTTCCACCAGCAGGCGCTCGCGGGTGGCTTCCGGCAAGCCTTCGACGAAAGCGCTGCCAAACATTTCCAGCCAGTTGTGAAGGCCGCGTTCGCCGTCATCAAGCGGTGTGGGGCGGTCGAATAGGGTGGCGTGGGTGACTTCGAAGCCGTGCAGCTCCAGCAAGCCCGCGTATTCGGCAAGGCTGGGGTAATACCAGGGGTGTGGCGCGGGCCCGACGAGCCCTAATTTCACCCAAGCGTGCTGAATAGCTTTGAGCAATTCACCGGTGTTGCCTTTACCACCGAATTCGGCGACGAATCGGCCGCCAGAGCGAATCGATCGCTTGATGCTGCCAATTGCTCGCTCAGGTTCCTTGATCCAGTGCAGGGTCGCGTTGGAAAAGACCGCATCGAAGGTTTCATCGAGCGAAATTTCCTGCGCATCCATAACTTCAAAGCGCAACGACGGATATTTTCCCTTGGCCTGACGGATCATTTCGGGCGAGCGATCAATGCCCACCACGTGCGCGCCGGCTTCCGCAATCCGGGCGGTCAAGTGGCCCGTGCCGCAACCCAAATCCAATATGCGCTCGCCGGGCTTGGCATCGAGCAATTCCAGGAGACCCCCGGCGAGTTTCCAGACAAACGAGTGCTTGTCGTCGTAGAGTCCCGCATCCCACTTCGCTTTTTCCGCCACGCTACGCTCTCCCCATTTCGAGGACCGCTCCCGTTTCCGTTTCCAATACGTCGCCTTGTCCCAACGTTACTTTCGCGCGCGCAAAGCTTGCATTGGACACGGGAAAAGTTCCCGAGCCGTCGGTCCGGGTGTAGGGCAACTCATGCACTCCGGGAGCCGTGCCGTCAATAGTTGCTTCGATCGGCGCGCCCGATCCAAGTTCGCCCGAAAACTTCCATCGCAAATTTTCGCTGGAACGCGCAATCTCCAATTCCTTGATTTTGCGGATCGCCGTTGCTTTCCCGTGGTGCCACAGGATGGCATTTCGAAAGACCATGCCGAGCGGCAAGTCGTGCACCAGCGCTTCCAGCGTGCTGCCGCCATCGGTTTGCAGAAAGTAAGCATGTATCCATCGCCAGTAGCTTCGGTGGCGGTAACCGCAGTTGTGGCCCTGGACACCGAAGCCGAGCGGCTCTCCGCTGACTTTTTTCCCGTCGAAGCTAATCTCCCCCGAAAAGGCGGCGTCCGAATGCGGCGAGCGCGAAAATCCGATCCAGCCTTTGTCGCTCAGCTTCGCGCCGAAGCGCGAGTGGAGACGCAGATTCCAGGAGATGTGGTGGCCGTCCGTGCGCAAATTTCCCCAGCAGCGGCCTTCTTCGATGCCGCATTCCGAGGCGCGGCAATGAAAGGGAACATGTCCGCGCGTGCTCAGGTCCAGTTGTTCCAGCGGAATTTCGACAATGAATGTTTGCGGCGCAGCGCCGCGGGGAAACCAACTAGCCCAAACCTGAAAGTGGCGGCGAGCCGACATTTCCGGAGAAATTTTGATGTTGTTTACGAGCAAATACCGGAGCCACCACGCGCCGCTGCCATCGGCCAAACCGCAGCGCACGAACCACACCTCGTAGCGCCTTCGCATGTTTGGCGTTGAATACACTGCGTTGAGTTTGGCGTGATCCAGCGTTGCTCCTTCGCGCGTTCCTGGTTCCTGTTATCTGATCGCTGGTCGCTGTTATCCCCAGAGGGAAACCAGCGACCAGATAACAGCGATCAGGAAGCAAGAGAATCCGCGCTCACTTCGCCGTCTTCAAGTATTTATCAAACCACGCAACCATGCGCGTTTGCATGTCCACTCGGTGCTTGGCTTCCTGCAGGCCGTGCGGTTCGCGCGGATAGACCACGAAATCCGACTCCACACCGTAACGCTTCAGGCCGCGGTAGAGTTCCTGGCTCTGGCCTACGGGGTCGATTGGATCGGCTTCGCCTTGCAGTATAAGGGTCGGCGTCTTTGCGTTTTTCACATACAGGAAAGGCGAGCTGTTCAGAAATCGCTCGGGGTGCTCGTAGGGAGTTCCGAAGAACCACTCGTCGTCCGCCGAGCCTTTTTCCGTGCCGAATTCGGAGATCAAATTGGCCATGCCCGCGCCAGAGACGGCCGCCTTGAAAAGGTCCGTCTGCGTCACAGCCCACTCCGCCATGTATCCGCCGTAGGACCAGCCGCCGATGCCCAGCCGCTTGGAATCCGCAATTCCCTTGGTGACCAGGTCCTCGACGCCCGCTATGACGTCCTTGAAATCGCCGCCGCCCCAATCGGCGCGGTTCATCTCCATAAATTTTTCGCCGTAGCCGACCGAGCCTCGCACGTTCGGATAAAGCACCGCGTAGCCGCGGGCCACCAACAACTGGCCCCAGATATCCACAGCGTCGCGCCAATTTCCGGTGGGCCCGCCGTGCACCAGCACAATGGTGGGAAGCTTGGACTTGCCGTCGTAGCCTGCGGGCTTCAGCAGCGCGGCGTCGATTTCCAAGCCATCGAACGATTTGTATTTGTAAAACTCGGGCGCGATCAGTCCATACGGCTTAAGTGAGTCGTTCAGGTGAGTAACCTGCTGTGCTTGGCCCTCGGCGTCGCGCAGCCAGAGTTCCGGCGGAGCAACGCTGGTCTGCCCGACGAAGGCAATGTCGCCCGTGGGTGAAACGTCAAACTCACCAGGATTCGCCGGCAAATCAGGCAAATCTTTTCTCTCTCCCGTGCGGGAATAGATCGTAATTTTATTGCGAAAGCCCTCGGCATACAAAAGAGTCACCGAGCCGTCTTTTGCCCAGTGATAGTTCCCGACGGGACGATCGAGGCTGGCTCCGGTGAGATTGCGTGCCACGCCGCCCTCGGAACCGATCAGCCAGAGATCATGGGGAGTGGGGCCGTCGTCACGCGCGGCGGCGAAGCTGACCAGTTTGCCATCGGGCGAAATTTTCAAATCATTGATGGGCCCGTGTGGCGCGCGGAGTTCGTCCATGCCGCCGCGCAGCCAGATGGAGTACAGTCCGTCGGTGAACAGATCAGACGCGGGCTTACTGGTGGCCTGGACGACGATGCTTTGGCCGTCGGGCATCCACTTCAACTCCTCGATTTTCCAGGTTGCGGGTGTGACAGCGTGTTCTTCCTTTTTGGCCAGGTCCAGGATGCGCAGGCGCGGCTGCTTGTCGTCCTTATCCACCACTTTCGCGTCGTCTTTGTCCTTGATCTTTTTTTCTTCCGCTTCGGATTTGGGGTCTGGCGCGATGTAGGCGATGGATTGGCCATCCAGCGCCCAAGCGAGGGCGCTGACGCTTGCTTTTCCCTTGGTCACCGCCGCAGCTTCGCCGCCATTCATGTTCAGGATATAAATCTGTTGCTCGTCGCCGCCGCGGTTGGAAAGAAACGCCAGCTTTTTTCCATCGGGTGACCAGCGTGGGAAAATCTCAGATTTTTCCGAGTACGTTAACTGCCGCGCGATGCCGCTCTTCTTGTCGTAGAGCCAGATGTGGCGGATGCGCTTGTCGCTCTTGAGCGGCTCAGAAACGACGAACGCGACACGTGAACCGTCGGGCGAGAATTGCGGATCCTGCAGGCTGCGCAGTTCAAGAAAGATTTCAGGGCTGAGAATTTTCTTCTGTTCCGCTGCTGGAGCCACGGCGGGCTGTGCGGGCTTTTCTTGCGCGCACAACGAACCAGCCGCCAACGCGGTACACAACATCCAAGCCGTCACATGCTTTTGCATCTGCAATTTCCCCCGAGTCTGCGCTTCCGAATGGAATCTCTCGACTGTATTCGCCACTCCTCGACGCTGTCAATCGCCGATCATTCCGTGTTGCCGCAATTTTTGCGGACTAACCTGCCTGATTGGGTATACGATGAGACTCCTTAGAGGGGGAATATCATGGCGAAGAAAAACAGACTCACCGAAGTCGGGAAAAAGGTCGGAGCGGCACTGGGCAAAGCCAATCGCGAAGCCCACATCAAGGCTCGCAAGGTTTCGGCCGCCAGCAAAATCGCAAAAGGAGAATTAAAGGACATCGCCAAGCGGGTTGAAGCGCTGAAGAAGCAACTGGAAAAGACCGCCAAGCGCTTGAAGTCCGCCCTGAACTAATTTTCCGCGGGCCGGCTCCAGGCTCCCGACACGAGGTCGAAAACTTGGCGCTGACGCCGAAAGAGCTTCTGCAGGAACTCCAACGCTACGCCGTGACCGCTCCCACGGCGCGGGCCGCCATGGAACGGATCGCCAAGCGGCTTCACGAAAACATGGCGCGCTATAACTGGGTAGGTTTCTATCTGGTCGATCCGGCGGACGCGGGCTACCTGATCGTCGGGCCCTACGCCGGCAGTTTTACACCCAACGCACGCATACCTCTCAGTAAGGGACTCTGCGGCGCGGCGGCCAGCAGCGGCCAGGTGGTGGTGGTGCAGGATGTCTCCAATGACGCGCGGTATCTTGCGGGATCGTCCCTGGTGAAGTCTGAAATTGTTGTTCCCATTTACGCGAAAAAGAAGCTTGCAGCTGAGTTGGATATCGAAAGCTATTTCGCCGACACATTCACCAAGTCGGAACAGGATTTTATCGAAGGCTGCGCCAAGGTGATGGCCGACTACCTGGGAAGAGAATAGTAAGCCGCTTAGTCGCCAGACCGCGCCCGTTGATCGCCCACCTTACAGGAATTCCCCGAGCAGGCTTTGCAGCATCCACCCGATTGCCCACCTTCCGTCGTTAAGGCATAACCAATGCGGCGGTACGTTGCCTCGAAGTTTGACCAGTGCAGCAGAAGCTGGATGACTCAACGCAAGGCGCGTGAACAAGAACTTAAAGAGTTCAAGTTTGTGTTCCGCGCTCCGGGGAAGTGTGTCTCTGTGCTGGCGAATTCCGGGCCGTCCCGGAGCCTGAACGTCGAATCGCTTTAACGCCTGGCATGCCTCCCTCCCGTGTGCCGCAGCCGTCCGCCGCACGCGTACGAAGATAAAGAAACTCCGGTCGTTCAACCGACAAGTGGAGGAAAGATGCGCAACCTAAATATTCTGGTGATGCTGTGCTTCATGCTGTTTTTTGGCACGGCAGTCCAAGGGCAGAGCACCAGCGGCGTGAACGACGCCGAATTGAACGGCAACTACGCGTTCAGCTTCAGCGGAATCCGCGGGAATGCGAGTGTCTCGTCGGTTTTTGCTGCCGTGGGGAGATTCACCGCTGACGGCGCCGGGAATATCACGAACGGCGAGCTGGATACCAACGGCGTGCGTGCCGGCACGAACTTCGTGGCGCAAGCGTTCACGGGAACCTACTCGATCGGCGCAGACCACCGGGGAGTGATGACGTTCACTGGCCCGGGAGGCTCGCTGAAATTTGCATTCGCGATGTTGGCCAGCGGCAACGGCCACTTCATTGAGACTGACGCATCAGGAGGGGCGGGGACCATAGGCTCTGGGACCATCGAGAAAGCAGACTCCAGTGCGTACGGCACAGCCCGAATCGCGGGCGACTACGCGTTCGGGGCCGCCGGATTTGACAATGCGAACAATCGCGCCGCGATCGAAGGGCGGTTTACTTCGAACGGGACGGGCACATTGAGCAGCGCGGCCGGAGACGTCAACGCATACGGCACCGACTATCCCATGACCTTTAGCGCGGCGAATTACACCGTGTCCAACACCGCTACGGGGCGCGGCACGATGCACTTCACGTTCACATTCGGCGGAGCGCCCGGAAGCCTGAATTTTGTGTTGTACATCGTGAATGCCGGAAAATTCTTTGCAATGGAGAGCGACGCAGTGACGACCGCGACTCCGTTGCTGAACGGCGCGGTGGTGCAGCAGCAAACTCCAACGGGGGGATTCACGAACTCCTCGCTGAACGGCAACATGGTGATTTACCTGACGGGGCTTTCCGCGTGTGGCAGCGGATCAGAGGTGCCCAAAGCGGTCGCGGGTTTGCTCACCTCCAACGGTGCCGGCGCGCTTTCCCTGACCTATGACGAAAATTATTGCCGGGCGCCCAATTCCGTCACCGGCGCAGCGGGAACGTATAGCGTCGCCGCCAACGGACGTGCGGCAATCGCCATCGGAGGCTACAGGCTGGTGGCATACCTGGTGAAGGTGAATCAGGTTTTTCTCTTTGTTTCCGATTCGAATGTTTTGTTCGGGCCCGGCGAACCCCAGGCCGCAGGCTCGTTCACCAATAGCACGCTGAAAGGGTCGTATGCAGGCTTCGCCACCAACCCGGCGGACTTCGAAGTGGCCGTTTTCTCCAGTCTATTCACGGCGGACGGAGCTACCCCGACCGGCAGCATGACCGGCATGGAAGATCTTGGCGCTCCCAACGGACCGGTTTCAGGCGAAGCGTTTAAAGCTACCTACTCGATCTCTCCCTCGCCAACCGATGGCAGGGGAACCATGACGGTCACCTCCGGCACCGGAGGCAACGCCCTGGTCTATATGATCTCCCCATCGAAGTTCGTGGGTATTTCACTGAACGATCCGAATCCCGCCATTCTGGTATTTGACCTTGCCCCGAGTAGTAGTACAGCGTCCCCGTCGCTTTCATCCGTGGCGCTGAATCCCGCGAGCGTGGTGGGCGGAAATTCGTCGACGGGCACCGTAACGTTGAGCGGACCCGCCCTGGCTGGCGGCGCACAAGTCGCCCTTTCCAGCAGCAATACAACGGCGGCCCGGGTGCCCGCCAGTGTGGCGGTGGCAACAGGAGCTACTAGCGCGACGTTCACTATCAGTACCAGCGCCGTCGCCGCATCCACCGCAGTCACCATTTCCGCGACCTACGGAGGTGTCAGCAGAACCGCTTTGTTGACTGTGCAGCTTGTGCCGCCCCCGGCTCCGACACTCACTTCGCTGACGCTGAACCCCACGAGCGTTGTCGGCGGCCTGCAATCCTCAAAGGGCACGGTAACGTTGAGCGCGCCTGCCCCTGCGGGAGGCGCGCAAGTCACCCTCTCCAGCAGCAACGGCGCGGCCAGCGTGCCCAGCAGCGTGTTCATTCCTGCGGGTGCCGGCAGCGCATCCTTTACCGTCAACACGTCCGCTGTTCTAACCTCCACATCCGCCACGATTTCGGCCCGCTACAACGGGACGACGCGGACGGCAACACTTGAGGTGCTCTTCTAGCGGGGAGCACCTTCACAATCCGCTGGATTTCCATAGCCACGCGCAATTGCTGGGCCGCGTCATTGCAGGGCTGGCGGAGGCTCGGATACAATCGCTTATTTGCTTGTTGCCAGAAAGGCCTAGCCGAGACGCGATGCACGAAATCCAGCTGCACAACACCCTTTCAGGAAAAGTTGAACCGTTTGCGCCGCTGAAGCCGGGACAGGTGGGGATGTATACCTGCGGGCCGACGGTGTACGACTACGCGCACATCGGCAACTACCGGACCTTCGTTTTTCAGGACATTCTGCGGCGTTTTCTGAAGCTGCGCGGGTTCAAGCTCAATCACGTGATGAACCTGACCGACGTGGACGACCGCATCATCGCCAACGCGGCGGCGGCCGGAGTGGGCATCCGGGAATACTCGGAAAAGTTCGTGGAGGCGTTTTTTGCGGATTGCAAGACGCTGAGCATCGAGTCGCCCGAGCACTGGATCCGGGCCACGGACCATATTGACGACATGGTCGTGCTAATCCAGAAGCTGCAGGCAAACACATACACCTATCCGAGCGAAGGCTCGATCTATTACCGCATCACGAAATTCAAGGATTACGGGAAGCTTTCGAAGGTGGACTTGTCCGGCATTCAGGCCGGCGCGCGGGTAGACAACGACCGCTACGAAAAAGAGAGCGCGCGGGATTTCGCGTTGTGGAAAGCCCCAAAGCCTGGCGAACATTTTTGGGAGACGCCGATTGGGGCGGGGCGGCCAGGCTGGCACATCGAATGCTCCGCGATGGCGATGAAATATCTGGGCGACACGCTGGATATTCACACCGGCGGGATCGATCTGGCGTTTCCTCACCACGAAAACGAAATTGCGCAGAGCGAAGCAGCGACGGGGAAGCGGTTCGTGCGTTACTGGCTGCACGCCGAGCATCTGCTGGTGGAAGGCGAGAAGATGTCCAAGTCGCTGGGGAATTTTTTTACCCTGCGGGATCTTTTCGCGAAGGGATACAAGCCGTCGGCACTGCGCTTTGCGTTGGCCAGCGTTCCCTATCGCCGGCAACTGAATTTCACGTTTGATGGATTGCAGCAAGCGACGAGTTCGGTGGAACGGTTGCGAAACTTCGCCGCGAGGCTGAAGAACGAGAAGTTCCCGGCTGGCAATCAGCCGGGAATGTCGGCGCGGATTGCGAAGGCCGCGGCCGATTTCGACGCCGGGCTTTCGGACGACTTGAACACCGCACAGGCGCTGGCGGCGGTCTTTGATTTTGTGCGCGAAGCCAACACCGCGATGGACAAGGGCGAATTCAGGCAGGGGGACGTGGCGGCAGCACTGGAGTTTTTGGCTAACTTTGACAAGGTGTTTGCCGTGTTGGAAGACAATGACGGCGAAAAACTAAAAGTGATTGGTTTTGGCGGCGGCGACACGGGTTTGAGCGACGCGGAGATCGAAAAACTGGTGGCGGAACGCCAGGCGGCCCGCGTGCGGCGGGACTTTGCAGCCTCGGATCGCGTGCGAAAAGAGCTCTCTGACCGTGGTATAATTCTGGAAGACACGAAGGATGGAAAAGTCCGCTGGAAACGCAAATGAAGCACTTTCACTTCCTCAAACATGACCGCGTAGCCGTGGGTCCTCGTGTGCCCCGCAAGTTTCGCCCGGCGAATCTGCGTCCGGGGCTTTATAGCGTCGATTAAGTAGCGTTTCCCGCAGGTTTCGGCAGACTACCGCCGGTTCTCAAACCTGCATTCTCCCTCCCTTCCGCAATAACACTTTTCCTGCGAATCCCCGGCGAAACGCACACCTGGAGAGATCATGATTACAGCCACGGAAACCAAACTACCCAGAATCAAAACAGCATTGCCCGGGCCCAAGGCGAAAGAGGTGATTGCGTACGACGCGAAGTATATGTCCCCCTCTCTGACGCGTGATTACCCGCTGGTTGCGGAGCGCGCTTCAGGCGCCATCGTGGAAGACCCGGATGGAAATACCTTCCTGGATTTTGCCGCGGGCATCGCGGTCTGCTCGACGGGCCACTGCCACCCGAAGGTGGTGGCAGCCATTCAGAAGCAGGCCGCGGAACTGATTCACATCGCCGGGACGGATTTTTACCACCGGCACATGCCGGAGTTCGCCGAAAAGCTGGTTTCGACGATGCCGAAATCGGAGAAATGGAAAGTGTTTTTCGGCAACTCCGGGACGGAAGCGGTGGAAGGCGCGATCAAGCTGGCGCGGTATCACACCAAGCGCGACAAGCTGATCGCGTTTTACGGCTGCTTCCACGGTCGGACGCTCGGCTCTCTTTCGCTGACAGCTTCGAAGAGCACGCAGCGCAAGAATTTCGGAACGCTGCTGGGCGGCGTCGAGCACATTCCGTATCCCTACGCCTATCGCTGCGCGCTGGGCCACACGAAAGAAACATGCGGCGGCGAAATTATCGAATTGCTGGAGCAGCAGATCTTCAAGCGGTTGTTTGCGCCGGAAGAGGTCGCGGCGATTATCGTCGAGCCGGTGCAGGGCGAAGGTGGTTTTATCCCGGCGCCTCTGTTTTTCCTGCAGGAGCTGCAGCGAATCTGCAACAAACACGGCATCATGCTGATTTTGGATGAAGTGCAGGCGGGCATGGGGCGCACCGGAAAGTGGTGGGCCTACGATCATGCCGGCATCACGCCGGACATCGTGCTGACCGCGAAGGGAATTGCCAGCGGCATGCCGGTGGCAGCCTTCATTGCGAAAGAGAGCGTGATGAACTGGAAGATTGGCTCACACGGCACGACCTACGGCGGCAATCCCGTTTGCCTTGCTGCGGCCACGACCACATTTGACCTTATCGAAGGCGGCTTGATGGCCAACGCGGAAAAAGTGGGGAACTACATCTTCAGCAAGATCAGCGACTGGCCGAACCGCTTCAAAATTGTCGGAGATGTGCGCGGCAAGGGCCTGATGATTGGCGTGGAGATTGTGCGCGATCAACGTACCAAAGAACGCGCTGCGGACCTGCGCGATGCCGTGGTGGACAACGCCTTTCACCGGGGATTGCTGACGCTCGGCTCGGGCGAAAACTCCATTCGCGTGTCGCCGCCGCTGATCATTAACGAGGAGCAGGCGGACTGCGCGATCCGGATTATGGAAGAGTCGATTCGGGAGGCGGAGAAAACGCTCTAGAAAATGGCGATCAGATAACCTGAACCAAGAACTAAATCCCGCAGCCGGGCGACGATGCCGGCTGCGGGATTTTGTTTATACTTTGCGGTACTATATGCAGAAGGTAATTAACCATGGGCATGCTGGCCCGGATCGGATATGCGTGGGTGAAGTGGAAGTCGCGACACGGCCTGCGCGATGTTGCACCGGTTAAGGACGAAGACCGGAAGCAGGAGTCGCTACGCGTTGGCGTGCGCGGGGAAACCTACGCTTACTGGTACTTGCGGCGGCACGGGTACGTTTTCATCGCGAAGAATTACGAGCCGGCACGGGAGAGAGGTGAACTGGACCTGGTGGGATTTGACGGCGACACGCTGGCGTTTGTGGAAGTGAGGACACGCGCGGTTGCCAAAGGGAAGATCGCGCTGCCGGAATTGAGCATCGGCAAAGAGAAACACGAGATGCTGGTTCGCACGGCCCACGCGTTTCTCCGGGAGCGCCATGTGAAGAAATGCCCCGTGCGGTTTGACGTCGTGGGGATCGACATTACACCAGGAAAGCCGCCGGTCGTCCGGCTTCATAAGAATGCCCTCAGTCCGCGGGCTTGACGCCACTCCTCAGGCGTTGGTTTTTCCTGTAGCTCACCCCTTTGAGGGGTGAGGCTGTTCCGGGTGCCGGCGAGAGCCTGCCGTCGCCACGAGAACCCTCAGGCCTTGATGGCCTGAGCTACAGGTGGAAGAACTATTCGGGGTACAATACCTCACTAGCTTGGGGTGCATTCGGGGAGCAGCCTGAGAGAATCCTTCTGGGGGAAATGCATTGCCGGAGTTACGCAAGGATCCAATTACAGGCCGCTGGGTGATTATTTCGACCGACCGTGGAAAACGGCCCAACGATTTTCTGCGCGAGAGCGTGTTTCCCAAAGCGCCGCAGAATTGCCCGTTTTGCCCGGGGAATGAAGGGAAGACGCCGCCGGAGATTCTGGCCTATGGACGGAATGGTACCGGTGCAAACACGCCAGGATGGAATATCCGCGTGGTGCCGAACCGTTTTCCGGCGCTCGGGATCGAAGGCGAACTGGACCGCGAGGGCGAGGGCCTGTTCGACAAGATGAACGGCATCGGCGCGCATGAAGTGGTGATCGAAACGCCGCAGCACCAGACGACGCTGGCGCAATTGCCGCAGAAATCGATTGAGGATGTGCTGTGGGCCTACCGCGACCGCATGCTGGATCTGAAAAACGACAAGCGCTTCCGCTACGTGTTGATTTTCAAAAATCACGGAGAAGCGGCGGGGGCTTCGGTGGAGCACCCTCATTCGCAGCTGATCGCACTGCCGATCGTGCCGCGCCGCGTGCGCGAAGAAGTGGACAACTGCTGGCACTACTACGATGAAAAAGAGCGGTGCATTTTCTGCGACATCATCCGGCAGGAGCGCGACACCGGCGAGCGGGTGGTCGGCGAAAACGATCACTTCATTACGCTGGCCCCCTATGCCTCGCGGTTTCCGTTTGAGATGTGGCTGCTGCCGAAGGTGCACAGCTCGGCCTACGAGAATAACCAGAGCAGCATGTACAGCGCGCTGGCGAACATGCTGAAAGACACACTGATGCGAATGGACGCGGTGCTGGATCGGCCGGCGTACAATTTCATGATTCACACCTCGCCGATCGGCGAAGAGATCAACGATCATTATCACTGGCACATCGAAATCATCCCGAAGCTGACCAAGGTGGCGGGTTTCGAATGGGGCACGGGCTTTTATATCAACCCGACGCCACCGGAAGAATCGGCACGATTCCTGCGGGAAGCGCAGATTGAAGAGCCCGCTAAAAAGTGAATTTGAGCGAAAGCGTTTCCAGTCCGGAAAGAGGCTTTTCGGACAAGCATGGTGTAAAACCGGGCCGATTGGCCTGACACGCGGCGAAGCTTCCGATATAATTAAGGATTGAGGCGCGGTACCCAAGTGGTAAGGGAGAGGTCTGCAAAACCTTTATGCGTGGGTTCGATTCCCACCCGCGCCTCCAATAGTTCGAGATCCCCGCTTTTTTCCCACAGTTTCTGTTCCCCAACACACCGCTAAGATATTCCCGTGACGGGGTGCCCTGTCTGCTCCGCGCGGAGAGATATGCATATGACGCCGGGCGGAGGGAATGCGCGGAAGTGAATCCCTCAGTGCTGAAATGTTCCGCGTTGAAACTGTTTTGCAGGCCCAGGAAACTCTAACCTCGCAAGTCGTTTAATCTACACGAAAAATCAAGCCATTCAACAAGGAAGATGGCGCGCGCCGTGCACACATTCTTCAGGGGTTTCTCGCTGTGTCTGTCGAGACGCGGCAGAAAAACCTGCTCAATCAAGGAGACGGCGATTCCGTGAGGCTGAAAGCGACGCAATCCAACGGATCGAGAATCGCGCGGAGCACCCGGACCATCCTCGTTTTGGCGGTGATCAGTGGACTGATCCCCCGGCAAACCGACTGCCGTACGCCTTCGGATGCTGACCGGGCCGAAGCCCTCTATCTGAAAAAGATCTTGCGTTTTGTGGAGTGGCCGTCCGGCGCGGGAATTTCAGGCGAACCGTTTCGAGTCTGCGTGGCCGCCGATTACAGAATTGTTTTCCCCCTTTCGGAAGAGTTGCGGGGAATCAAATTGAAGGGACGAAAAATCGACGTGCAGATGATCCAAAAAGAAGAGAGCCTAAGAAATTGCCAGGTGCTGTTTATTGGTTCGCCAGAGCCGAATCTGCGGGCAAGACTTCTGGAGTCTGTGAAAGGCACGCAAATGCTCACCGTCGGCGACGACGCCGGCTTCCTGGAAGCCGGGGGGATTCTGGAATTCATCTACGCGGGTAACACGATTCAATTTGCAGTCAACCTGCGGGCTGCCAGGAACGCGGGCCTGAAAATTGATGCTCGGGTGCTGGCTCTTGCGCAGCGGGTGTTAACCGAAAAAGAGGCGACGGGAATCTGAAATGTTGCGGTGGAGAAACATTTCGTTGCACTGGCGGTTGATGCTGCTGACGATGGCCAGCAGCGCCGTTGGCATGATCGTGGCCATGGCGCTGCTTTTCATTTACAACGATCGCCGGATCCGCGAGGACAAAGTCGAGGAACTCCGATCCGCGGCAGACCTGATCGGCACAAATAGCGTGGCAGCTCTCGTCTTCGAGGATGAGGCAGAGGGAACGCGAATTCTCCAGGCCCTGCACACGAGACGGTATATCCGCCAGGGTGTGCTATATGGCGCGGATGGAGAATTAGTGGCTCGCTATCGAAGTGCCGGATTCCAAGGCGAACTACCGGACTTGGACAATCCGCACTCGGAGATCATTCATTGGAATAAGGGCACTCTGGAACTCTTCCGGCCCCTTGAATTCCAGGATCGCCAGATAGGCGCAATCTACCTCCAAGCCTCGCTTGAGGATCTGCATGTGGCCAGGCGAGATTCGCTTCTGTTGAGAATTCCCGCGTTCCTGCTGGCGCTTCTGGTCGTCTACCTGTTGACCTTCCTCTTGAGAGGCTCTCTGACAGGGCCGATTCAACAGTTGGCGGAGGTGGCGAGAGAAGTGGCGGACCGGAAAAACTACGCGCTTCGTGCGCCGGATCTGGGCGGCGCCGAGCTTGGGCAACTCGGGAGAGACTTTAATCAAATGCTGGTGGTGATTGAGGCGGGAAATCAGGAGTTGCAGGAAGCGCGCGATTCCCTGGAAGCGCGCGTCAGGGAACGAACCCAGGAGTTGGAAAAGGAAATCGTGGAGCGGCAGCGGACGGCGGTGATGCTGAAGGAGAGGGAGGAATTGTTCCGCGCTCTTACTGAAGCATCGCCCGTTGGGATTGTTTCCGAGTCACAGGATGGAAAGATCCGCATGAGCAATCCGGCGTTCCGAAAGATGTTTGGATATTCGGAAGAGGATTGTCAGGAGAAATCGATCGATACACTCCTGACGACTGGCGAAACGTATGGGGATGCAGCGGCGATCAGCAAGCAGGTGCTGTCCGGCCGGGTGGTGCGGAAGTCGGCGAAGAGAAAGCGGAAAAACGGGGAACTGCTCGACGTCGAAATTATCGGCGCACCGCTTCTTCTGGAAGGCAAAACGATCGGGCAGCTGGCTGTGTATTTGGACATCTCGCGGCGAGTGCAGGCGGAAAAATCGATCCGCGAGAGCGAAGAACTGTTCCGTTTGCTGAGTTCGGCAGCGCCGATTGGCATCGTGCGTTACGACCGCGAAGGGCGAATCGTCTACGCGAATCAGCGTTGGAGCGAAATGACGGGCCGTGATCCCGAAAGCGCGCTGGGATTTGGATGGATGGAAGCGATTCATCCGGAAGACCGTGAACATGTGGAGAGAGTGTGGAAGGCCGCGGTGGAAGTGGGCACGGAACTCAAGGATGAAACACGGTTCCTCACTCCCGATGGAACGATTGTGTGGATCCAGTGGCAATCACGCGTGCTGCGCGCACCTGATGGCATGCCGATCGGCTTTGTGGCGGTTCTCGAGGACGTCACCACGCGCCGGGCCGGGGAAGCAAAGTTGCTGGAAGCAAAACAAGCCGCGGAAGCGGCGAATGAAGCCAAAAGCCAGTTCCTGGCGAATGTCAGCCACGAAATCCGGACGCCGATGAACGGCATCCTGGGGATGACGGAATTGGCGCTGGAGACCCCGCTGAGCGCTGAGCAGCGCGAATACCTGGGCATGGTGCAGGGTTGCGCGGTGTCGCTGCTGGAGATCATCGACGACGTGCTGGATTTTTCGAAGATCGAGAACGGAAAGATCGAGCTGGAGACGATTCCGTTTTCGATCCTGGACTGCGCGGAGAACGCGCTCCAGCCCGTGGCGGTGCGCGCGCAGCAGAAGGGATTGGGGCTCGAATGGTACGTCCGCGGCGAAATGCCCGAATGGGTAGAGGGCGATCCAACTCGTCTGCGCCAGGTGCTGATCAATCTGCTCGGCAACGCCGTCAAGTTCACGGAGGAAGGCGAGGTAACGCTGGGAATCGAATACGTGCAGGGAGACGGAGACAACGTCTCGGCAAGATTCAGTGTAGCGGATACGGGAATCGGCATTCCGCCGGAACATCGCGCGAAGATTTTCGAAGCGTTTCAACAATCGGACAACAGCGTCACCCGGCAATACGGTGGAACGGGGCTCGGACTATCCATCTCCGCAAGGCTCATTGAGTTGATGGGCGGAAAGCTGCAGCTGGAAAGCGGAGTTGGGAGGGGCAGCACATTCTTTTTTGAGCTCCGCTGGAATCGTGCGAAGGCCGAAGAAGCGAAGCACAGGCAAGAATTGGAGCAACAGAAATTGCCGCCTGCCCGGATTCTGGTGACGGATCACGCGGCAGCTGGGCGCGAGCTGATTTGTTGGCTGACCAACCGTTGGGGACTCGTGACGGACACGGCGGGCTCGTTGGAGGAAGCGGCTGCGCTGTACGCAAAATCGGTCGAAGAAGGCAGGCCGTACGCAGCGGCGCTGATCGATTTGAACCTTGCCGGTAAAGACGGCCACGAAGTGGCGAAAGAGATCCGGCGCTGCTCGCCCTACGAGACGACAGCGCTTCTGATGATGTCGTCGGCGCCTTCGTTCGCGGACGACGCACGTACAGACCTCTACAGAATTTTCCAGCGGCTGACAAAGCCTCTCCGGCGCAGAGTTTTGTGGGCTAGCCTGCGCTCCGCGCTGCGCGGGGATGACCGGAAGGCGGCGAGTGAAATCAAGAAGGCCGATGAAATTTCGGGGCCACGCCGCCGGATCCTGGTGGTTGAAGACAACCTGGTGAATCAGAAACTCGCGCAGATACTCCTCGAAAAGATCGGCCACGAAGTCCGGTTGGCGGCAAACGGCGCGGAGGCCTGCGAGGCAATCCAGCGCGAAGAAGTAGACCTGGTGCTGATGGATTTGCAGATGCCTGTGATGGGCGGGCTGCAGGCCACCCGGAAAATTCGGCAGAGCGAGCAGGGAACCGGGCGGCACATCCCGATCGTTGCCGTGACCGCGCATGCGGCCGCACATGATCAGAGGCGTTGCGAGGAAGCTGGCATGGATGGATACGTCAGCAAGCCGATACGGGCGGAATTTCTACGAAATGAAATTGAGCGGGTGATGGGAGGGCAAATGAGGGGCAACCCCAAGGAAATGGCGTTCGTACCGCCGCGGCAAATGGAATGGGATCTGAAGGAATTGATGGAGCGGCTCGGAGGCGACCAGGACTTTCTCCGGGAGCTGCTGGTGATGTTCCGGGAAGACGTGCGGATGAATCTGGAGAAATCCCGGACGGCGCTCGGGAAGAGTGATTACGAAGGGCTCTCGCGTGCCGCGCATACGATGAAAGGGATGCTGAGAAATCTTTCGATGGGCGCGGCGGCGGAAACAGCAGCCGCACTCGAACAGATTTCTCGACAGAACCTGCTGGAGGAATCGCAGCAACTGCTGGAACGATTGACGAAGGAACTGGAGGGCATTCTACCGGAAGTGGAAGCACAACTGGCGGAGGCGAAACCATGAGAATACTTGTTGCTGAAGACGACGCCATCTCGCGCACACTTTTGGAAAGAACTTTGCAGCGCGCCGGATATGAAGTGATTGCAGTGGAAGACGGAGTGAAGGCAATCGCGGAGCTGCTCAAGCCGGATGCACCGCGGCTGGCACTACTGGACTGGATCATGCCGGAGATGGATGGTGTGGAAGTATGCCGCGAAATTCGCCGGCGCAAGGAGCAGGCGTACAAGTACCTCATCCTGCTGTCCTCCAGGGAGTCGAAGGAGGACATCGTGGCCGGCCTCGAGTCCGGAGCCGACGATTACCTGACGAAGCCGTTTGACTCGGACGAACTGAAAGCCAGGCTGCGAACCGGGCATCGCATCCTGGAACTGGAAGACCACCTGGTGGAAGCACGGGAAAGCATGAGATTCCAGGCCACGCATGATTTGCTGACCTCTCTATGGAACCGTGGAGTGATCGTGGAGTTGATGGCGCACGAAATCATGCGCTCGCGCAGGGAAAGAAGCTGCATGGCGGTGATGATGTGCGACATCGACCATTTCAAGAGCGTCAATGATCAATACGGGCACGCTATCGGAGACGAGGTACTGCAGGAGGTGGCGCGGCGGTTGCACAGTTCCGTCCGGTCGTACGACATGGTAGGCCGTTACGGAGGCGAAGAATTTCTCGTTGCCTTGAACAAGTGCAACCCTGGAAGCGCAGTGTCGCGAGCCGAAAATCTCCGTGCGAAGATCGGTGGCCGTCCGATCCAGACGGCGAAGGAGCCGGTGACGGTGACGATCAGCATAGGGCTGGCGCTTTCGACGGAGTTTACCGAGTGCACCGTAGAGGAACTCATGCACCAGGCCGACATGGCGCTCTATGCGGCAAAAGCGGCGGGTCGTAATTGTGTGAGAGTGGCGCGGCCTTCTGGTATCAGTAAACCAGATGAGGCGCAGCCGAAGGAAGCGGAGGCGCTGGCGCCGTCAGCCACGTCCTGAAGGGGTAGACTCACAGACAGCCGGGCATCACTTCATCTTGCCGCGCGCGAGTTCCATCATTTGGCGCATCGCCACGGAAGATCCGGGCGCGCGGCGCTCGCGCCAGGCCTCCAGCCGCTTGCAGGTTTCTTCAATTCCGGAAAATAAGGTGGGATTCTTGAATGCGGCGCGCCAGGTAGGGACAATCGTCCGCATCCGGTCCCACACCACCCACACCTCTCCGTTGCTTTCAAAGAATAGCTCGTCGTTGATCAGGCCGCGGTTCACGATGCTGGCCACCATTTCCCAATAGCTGATCACCATCCGGATGTACGTATTCTCCTGGCTGCCCTGCGGATATTTCTGCATGACCTCTTCGGGAGTGCCGGCGTGAAAATTGTCCACGAACCACGCGCGCGCTTCCCGCAGGCGAGGTTCCCGCCGGAGGTCATAGAGCCGCAGCATGAGATTAACTTCTTCGTAGCTGATCTGAGACATGCGTGACACTCCTTTTCACATCCATGCGGAAGTTCATGTCAAGGGAGGCTGGACAGCGTCACCCTGAAAAGCGGAAGCGGGCTTGAATTCCACGCGTTGCACGCCGCTGACGGGAATGTCGCGGCGCTGGAACTCTAATTGGATACGGCGGCGGAGTTCGCGCGCTACATCGTCCTGGCGTGAGGGAGCAGTGCGGACCTGGAGGCGCACGGTGGAGGAATTCTGGTCGAAGCTCTGCAGCCCCAGGATGCGCGGGCCATCCACAATGGCTTGCGACCAGGATGCATCGCCGCGCAGTTCGGCGGCTGCGGCTTCCAGCGCCTGCAAGGCTTTTTCCTGGGAGAGCTGCGGAGAAAGCGCGACGTCCACGAAAGCTTGCGACCAGTCGCGGCTTAGATTCGCGACCGTGCGGATGTCGCCGTTCGAAAGCGTAACGAGCGCGCCGCGCGCGTCGCGGACTACGGTGCGGCGCAGGGTGACGTGCTCCACGCGTCCGATCGTGTCGCCGACCTGGATGGTGTCGCCAACGACGAATTGATCTTCCAGAATGATGTAAAAGCCTGTGATGATATCGCGCACCAGGTTTTGCGCCCCGAAACCGAGCGCCAGGCTGGCTAGGCCGGCCAGCGCGGCCGCGGGCAGTACGTTGATCCCAAACTGCGCGGCGGCGGTCAGCAGCGCCACGCCCCAGATGATTTTGCTGCCCGCGCTGTAGAGAACCACGGCAACCGTGCGCGTCTGCTGCTCACGAGCCTTTGCCGCACGGGCCTCGGAGGCGGCGGGCTTGACCAAAAGGTTGGTAATCAGGTGCAGCAGCCGATTGACCACCAGGACCACGATGAGTATGGCGACGAGACGAAAGAAGACGGCCACGCTGGTATCCGGAAAATAAGAGAGGAGACTAGACATAAGATTGGTTGAGGGGCGAGTATAACATTGGTGGCGGCGCGGTGCAGCGTCCCGGGCACCACGCGAGTGGCCAAGGAGGAGTTGCAGTGAAGAACAGGCGAACATTCCTGGGCGGATTGTTGACGGCCGGACTGGCCACCCGACTTAACGGAGTCCTGGCGCAAGGGCAAAATCCCAAGCTCCCTAAGGATCAGAAAACCGGACCGGACTCCTCACCCGAAAATCCGCTGGCACCTTCCGCGGACAAGCGGATCCTGGAAGAGAACCAGAAAGAGATCAAGAAAAAGGTGGAGAAGCTTTACGACTTGGCGTCCGAATTGAAGGAAGAAGTGGAAAAGACGGATTCCAGCAAAGTGCTCAGCCTGAACCTGGTGCGCAAAGCCGAAGAGATTGAGAAACTCGCGAGGGACATTAAGAACCGCTCAAAGGGATAAGCGCCGTCCCGCGACCTCGAAAAGGTTTTGTAGGCCCCGCCGTCTGAGGTGCGTTTTTTGCACTCCGAGCAGTTTTACGGGGCGGGCAGTTGGCGATCACCAAACCCAGTAGCGGCCACGTTCAAGTGGCCCAGCTCGATTTTGAAACACCCCGCCGCCTGCCGCTCAGCCGGAGCGGTGCAAGAACCACTCTAGCGGGGAAGAGAAGGACAGGATAAACTATGGAAGTTGTCTGCTTGTTTTTTGTGCGCCCGTAGCTCAGCTGGATAGAGCGCTTGCCTCCGAAGCAAGAGGTCGCGTGTTCGAATCACGCCGGGCGCACCACTTCTTTACTACCCTTCCTTCCTGTAATTCTTGCCTCTGATTCCACATCTAAGATTTAGCAGTTCTTGAGTTGTGTCCCACTGTCTTGCTTAGACCACGTGCTTTCGATAGATTCTCCACATGGGCGTAATAACCATAGAAATGTATAACCTAGTATCTAGAATTGTTTTGACTGGTTCTCTTATGCTGAGCCTTGGTTTGGGTTCCCTCAGCTTCGAACTGTCGGCGAAAACTCCACAGTGGGTTTGGATGGACGCCTCGGGCCAACAGCATACTCGCGCGGACCTAACCCGAATAGTGACTTTGCATCTGCAATGGCTGACGACAGCTGGTAAAGACGGTGCACGTGCCGATTTTACTGGTGCCAAGCTCCGTGGTGCAGACTTGCATGATGTGAATCTCTCTGGGGCAAACCTCGAAGGGTCAGACCTGACAGGCGCGAACCTCGATGGCGCGATCTTAGGACCAGGAGATCACAGGCCGGCACCACCAAGCGTTATCTCGGTCAAGTGGCAATTGTCTCGAGATACGCCCGAGAGCACCTATTGGGACCTCGTTAAGTATTTCTTTAAAAGCATCGTGACGCGCAGACAAGAGGAGCATTCGTGCATGACCTCGTTCAATGCGCTTCCGCAACCAACGGTGTTCGCGAAGGCTCAACTGGTCAATGCGGTGCTGACGAATGCGCGATTACTTGGCACGGACCTATCCGAGGCCAATCTCACTGGTGCAAATCTCAGCGGCGCAAAATTGTCCCGAGTCGATCTCCGTGATGCCCATCTGTCAGGCGCCTTGCTAAGTGGTGCCTGGTTGATCGACAGCCGTTTGCTGGGTGCAGATTTGACGGCTGCAAATCTGTCTTCAGCGGACTTATCAAGATCCGACTTAAGGTATGCGCACTTGAGGGACGCGAAGTTAGATGGCGCGGATTTTAGCGGCGCTGTTGTGTGTCAGGCTGAGTTTGAGCCATTGACTATTTCGGCTGACCCGCGACTCATGGCGACCGCGAGAGGCTTGGAATTTCTCGCCTATAATGATCGCCCGGATGCGCTAACCGTTCTAAGAAGCCAATTTAAGGAGAAAGGCTTCCGAGCTCAGGAAAGACAACTCACTTACGCCCTGAGATGGCATGAGGACACAGAAAAATGGAGTAATTGTTACCTCGGTTCATCCGCTGCCTGTGCGGAGTTCTTTCTTAGCGAGCTGTTTCTGAATTGGACTTGCGGTTACGGTTTGGTCCCTGGCAGGGCCCTACAGTTGCTTGTGCGTTTATGGATTCTTTGCACGTTTGTGTATTGGTATTTTCTCCGTTATTCAAAGCACGGTGGTCTATATTTGGTCCCTTCTCGACTGGGTGGAACAATCCTCAGGCATCCCCGACTACAAAGGCTAAAGCCACATTCCCGGCGCGGACGCCGCACCCAGCATCACCGAGGATTGCGGGCTCGTATAAAGTCGTTTTTTGGCAGGAAATCACTTCGTCGAATCAAGTCTTGTTGTCCGCTCCTTCGGGCGGCCGCTTGGTTCAGTACGGTTAGCGCATTCAACATTGGGTTTAGAGACGTTGCCGCCGGGCGCTGGCTCCGCTTGCTTACAGCGCGAGAATACGAAATTAAGGCGCGCGGATTTCTCCGCGCAGTGTCAGGGTTGCAATCTCTTTTGAGTTTGGGCTTGTTGGCGCTTTGGGTCCTGACCTACTTTGGTAGGCCGTTCGAATAAGGGGCCTGGCGGACAATCCAAAGAGAAGGCGCACTCGGACAGAGAATTGGATTATGGGAAAAGTCCTCGCCGAATGCCAAGATTGAAGCTACAAGCGCAATCCAAGCGAGGCCTCCATCTGAGCCAAACTCAATACGAATTCCCCGAGGAAAGTTCTAAATCGTCCCCTCGGGCGCAGCACTTTTTCACAAACAGTTTAGCCTAAGCCTTTAGACAATAATTCCCACGAATTGCTAGTGACATTTTCCGCCGCTAGGTTCCCCGGAACCTGCGTGGCTGGCGAAATGGTTAGGCTACCGAGACGAGATGTGCCACTGGCCGTGCACTTCCTCGTCACGGGGAGAGCCACTGTCGCATCTGCTCGGCGGTGACGTTCCCTCCGGTCAGGATTGTGCCGACCAACTGTCCCTTGAACCGCTGGCGGTAGGTCATCAGCGCTGCCAGACCGGCCGGGCCGGAGGGTTCGAGCGCGACCCCGAGTTCGCGATGCGCCTGCTGCATTGCCGTTATCAGCGTGTGGTCCTCGACGAGGAGGATCTCATCCGCAAGACCGACGAGGTCGGCTACGGCTTCCGGGTACGGACTCTGCACATCGATCCCGTCCGCGATCGTTTTGGTTTGTCCCAATTCCTGAGCCTGCCGTGCCCGCCAGGAACGCTCCATTGCGGGTGCACCGCTGGCGCAAATGCCAATCATTTGCGTGGCCGGGTGATGTGCCTTCACCCACCGAGCGACGCCGGCCAGCAAGGCGCCATCACCAAGGGGCACGAGGATGGCATCGAATGGTTCTGTCCATCGCAGCAACTCTAACCCGACGGTGCCGGCACCCTCCGAGATGGCGGGGATACGACCGTCCTCAATCAGTTGCGCCCCAGTTTCTGTTGCGAACGCCTTCGCCGCCGAGTGCGCTGCTTTGAAATGCTCGCCAACAAGCCGAACGTCCGCCCCGAGCGCGCGCATGCGTTCAACCTTAAGCGGGTTGGCGGTGGCGCTGGCAAAGATGGTGAGCCGCAATCCGCGTTTACGTGCAGCGAAGGCCATGCCCTGTCCAAAGTTGCCGGCCGTCGCACACACGAGATGGGGATGTCCATCGAGCATCGCCGCGAAATATTCCGCGCCGCGCCCTTTGAACGAGCGAATCGGGTTCAGTGTTTCGACCTTGACGACAACGCGGCAACCGAGCTGTTGCTCCAGCGGCTCTGCCCGAAACTGAGGTGAATTGAGAAATACCGGGTCAATGACCTCCGCGGCTTGCTGAATCCGTTCCACGGACAAGCGATGCGGCTCGATCACTTGCGCTCCTTTTGTCGTCGGTTCGCCATCTCAAGGTGAGCTTACAGCAAGCCCAGAATCAGCGGCCAGCCGTCGTTTCGCGCGCAGCACTCGGGGCGCTCACCAGGATCTACGTGGCCGGATTATATCTAACGGAATGAAGATTCAAGCTCTCTAATACGTAAAGATGTCTTGAAAGGACCTTCGATGTCTCAGACAGCTCTGGTAACCGGCGGGTCGGGTTTCATCGGTAGCTACACCATCTTGCAACTCTTGGCCGCAGGACATCAGGTGCGAACCACGATTCGAAACCTGAAGCGCGAAGCCGACGTGCGCGCCATGCTGAAAGCAGGTGGCGCGGAACCGGGCAATCGCTTGTCCTTTTTTGCCGCCGATCTCGAAAACGACGCGGGCTGGCGCGAAGCCGTCGCCGGCTGCAACTACGTATTGCACGTGGCGTCACCCTTGCCCCCGAGCATCCCCAAGCACGAGGACGAGTTGATAGTGCCCGCGCGCGAAGGTACTCTCCGCGTGTTGCGCGCCTCGCGCGACGCCGGCGTCAAGCGCGTAGTGGTGACCTCTTCCTTCGCGGCGATCGGCTACGGCCACAAGGTGCGGGAGGCGCCGTTCACTGAGGCGGACTGGACGGACCCGAATGGCGACGACGTTGCCCCGTACACGAAATCGAAAACTTTGGCCGAACGCGCCGCCTGGGATTTCCTCGCCCGGGAAGGCGGTGGCCTGCAGCTATCGGTCATCAATCCGGTGGGCGTGTTCGGTCCGGTCCTGGGGCCCGACTATTCGGCCTCCATCCTCCTGGTACAGCGCATGATGGACGGCGCCATGCCCGGTGCGCCGCAACTCTATTTCGGCGCAGTTGATGTGCGCGACGTCGCCGACCTGCATATCCGCGCCATGGCGCATCCCGCCGCGAAAGGTGAACGCTTCCTCGCAGTCGCGGGCGATTTCCTGTCCATGCTCGACATTGCGAAAATACTGAAGAGCCGCATGGGCACATCGGCCAAACGCGTCCCCTCTCGGCAATTGCCCAACTGGATGGTGCGCCTCGCCGCGCTGCGGGATCCGGCGATCAAGCTGATCCTGCCCGAGCTCGGCAAACGGAAAAACGCCACCAACGAAAAAGCGAGGCGCCTGCTGGGCTGGGCGCCTCGTTCGAACGAGGAGTCCCTGGTTGCCACCGCCGAAAGCCTGGTGCGGCTCGGCCTTCTGAAAGATAGCCCGAAGAAAGCTGCCTGATAGGCGCTTAGAACCCGCTGTTTTGTCACGAGTGAGCAGGCTGCCGATTGGATTGGAAATTACAGATCAGGGAGTCGCGGGAGCGTTGCTGGGAACGTGCGAGCTCAGCTTTCGGATGACAAATTCCTGGAGAAGATTGCCGGCGGCGGTCGCTGCAATTCCGATGGCCTCATTTTCAAACGTTAACGCCGCGCCGCGATCGTTCGCCGGATAGTAGAGATTGGAGATGCCACCCGCCACAAGCCCACCGATGATGGTCGAATAATTTGTCTGCCAGTGACCGTTGTCGCCCTTGCAGATAACGGAATTGGCGATCGCGTAGAGAATCCGGGAACGCTTGCTGCCGGTTCCCTTGTAGAAATAACGCGGATCCTGCTTGAGGAGTGAAGGCAGAATCGCGCCCCCAATGAACGTGTTTGTGACGAGGTCCGCGTAGGAAGCGCCATACCGCTTGGCGTAACCTTGCGCGCCTTGCCCGTACCCGCTGAACTGATTGTTCGCCTGCTGGATGCCCGCAATGGCGCCTGTGATTCCAAACGTCACCGGATCGAGCGTCGACTTCCACGCCAGTTCGAATTTTTGCCTGGTGTTCAGAGGAGCCGCATTCGGAATGTAGCTGACGTAGAAATTTGGAATGAAGCCCAGCACGCGCTGCTTTTCCTGATCCTTGATCTGCTCTTGCGCCAGTTCGACCGGGGTGAATTCGACGCGCACCTCGGTGACTTCGGTCGTCAGCGCAAGAGTGATTTGCGGGGCAACCGTGTTTTCACCGGGATTCAGGACTCCGGAGGAAGTCTTCGTTGCGAATCCCTCTGCCGCAATGGAAAGCCGGTATGGCCCGGGAGGAATGTTGGCAAAGGTATATTGTCCATCATCACCGGTTTGCGTTTCCTGGGTCGAAGATTGGTCTTGGCGGGCGAGCTTCACCCGGGCGCCGGCAACGGCGGTGCCATTTGGATCGACAATCGTCCCGTGGATGGTCCCCGGAAGTGGCGGATCGGGAAGTTGCGCGCTCGAGGATGAATGCTCAATTGAAGCGGCTTCGGATTGGCCATGGTCGGCGCCCCCGGTGGGGGGAGCCTGCGGAGCCTGAGGGTGAGCCGGAAGGGAGCAAAGCAGGGCAACAAGAGTTAACCGGACTAGGGTCCCGGGCCCCAAGAAAGAATTGCGGAAGATTCCGCCAGGAGATTTCCGGCAGGAGACGTTTCTTGTGGAAATCACAGCTATTATTTTACAGCCTTCCCGCTGACTTCCAGCAAGTTTTCACCGCTCGTCACCGCTTCGGGCAAGGGTCATTGCCGATTGGCTGAGATTTTCTGGCAAAGGGCGCGTCTAAGCGGGTACAGTGCCAAGGGTCTGGAACCGATGGGATGCTTCCAGCGGAAGCTCGAGTTGCCCGGAGAAGGAAACATGAAAACCTCGAAGATGTGGCTGGCGGCGACGGTGATTCTAACGATTGCTGGCATGGTGAAGGGGAAGCCGGCGTCGGTAAACAGCGGTGAATCGCTGGTCAAAGAAATGCATGGGCGCTATGCCACGTCGTGGTATCCAACGGTGACGTTCACGCAAAAGAGCACCACCTACAATCCCGACGGCACCACCAAAGTGGAAACGTGGTACGAAGCGGCGCTGTTGCCTGGGAAATTGCGCATTGATATCGGGCCGCCGAGCCAGGGGAACGGATATCTGCTGGTAGATGGAAATGTGACTGTGTTCAAAGAAGGGCAGGCCAAGGCAAACGTTCCGCAAGTAAACATGCTGCTGGTGCTGGGATTTGACGTGTACAAGCAAACGCCGGAGGCAACACTCGCGATTGCCAAAAAGGAAGGCTTCGACGCCGGCAAATTTCACGAAGACATCTGGGAAGGGAAGCCCGCCTATGTTTTCGGCGCGGAAAAGGGTGATTTGAAATCCAAGCAGTTTTGGGTGGAGAAAGACCGCATGCTGTTTGTGCGCCTCCTGGAGCCCGACCGGAGCGATCCGAACAAGACCCAGGACATTCGCTTCGCCGATTACCGTACGCTGGGCGGCGGTTGGATCGCCGCGCTGGTGGAAGTTTACGTTGAAGGGAAGAAAGTCTTCAGCGAGGAATACACAGAGATCAAGAGCGACGTAAAACTGGACCCGGCGGTCTTCGATCCCAAGCAATTCACTTCAACCCATTGGGAAAAACCCTAAAACTGTCATCACGCAATCTGTTAGTGCTACTTCGCAGTTTCGATACTAATGCCTGGCGTTTTCCGCGGCGAAACTCCACTGGGAGTTTGCGTGCCGAAATTGTGGCAGGCGTGTATTGTTGAGTAGGAAGATGCCAGCGGATGAGGCCATGGGGAACCTGCGGATACTGATTTCTCTCACGACGAACGACAACGACTATCAAGTTGAACAAGCGAATGCTGCCGAGCAGGCGGCACACAAGCACGGAATCGATCTCAAGATCATCTACTCGGATAACGACGCAATCAATCAAAGCACCCAGATTTTGAAAGTCATCCAGGAAGCCGAGGAAGCCGATCGCCCCAACGCGATTATTTTCGAACCGGTGGGTGGAACGGCGTTGCCGCAGGTGGCGCGCGCGGCCGTCAATCAGGGGATCGCCTGGGTGGTGCTGAATCGTGAAGCGACATACGTGCCGGAGTTACGCGGGTTGGGTAAAGTGCCAGTATTTGTCGTCACTGTAGACCACGTTGAGATTGGCCGCATTCAGGCGCAGCAGTGCGCGGCGCTGCTTCCCAGAGGCGGCACCGTGCTTTACATCCAGGGCCCTTCCGAAAATTCCGCCGCTAAGGACCGCTTCAAAGGCATGCTGGAACGGAAGCCGGCAAACATACACCTGATTTCATTGAAGGGCCAGTGGACCGAAGAAAGCGCGCAGCGTGCGGTGCGTTCCTGGCTGAAGCTGACCACGACTCGAAAGACCCAGATCGACCTGCTGGCCGCGCAGGATGACGCCATGGCCATCGGCAGCCGCAAAGCGTTTCAGGAAGTGCCGAACGAAGTGGAACGCGAACGCTGGCTTTCGGTGCCGTTCCTCGGGATTGACGGCTTGCCGAAAACTGGACAAGCCTGGTTGCGCAGCGGCCTCTTGCGCGCCACGATTTTCAGCCCGCCAAATACCGGACAAGCGATCGACATGCTGGTTGACGCACTGCAGCATGGAAAAAACCAGCCGGAACGTGCCCTGACCATGCCGGTTTCCATGCCAACGCTCGAACTGCTGCGCGCACAAAAGTAAACAATCTGAAGCTTTCCTATTCTCATTTCGTCGAGATTCTTCAGGAACGCGGAGAGAAATCAAGAAATTCTTGGAAGTGGTGGGGCTGGGGAGGTTCGAACTCCCGACCTACGGTTTAGGAAACCGACGCTCTATCCATCTGAGCTACAGCCCCATCAACCACATTGTAGTATGAGTGGGCGCGACGCCGCGACCTCTTCATGTGCTGACCGAATCCCCGTTAACACCACCTCACTGTGGTATTATCCCCCCAGCACCCGATTTCGGCGCCCGCCTACGCCTTCCCAGACTCCGCCCGGAGGTTTCCATGAGCAGCAAACTGAAGTGGATCGGTATCGCCATTGTGGCGATTATTGTGATTTTGATCGTCGTGCCGTTCCTGATCCCGATCAACAAGTTCAAGCCCACCATCGAGTCAAAGGCATCCGATGCGCTTGGCCGCAAGGTGCAACTTGGCAATTTAAGCTTTTCGCTGTTGACCGGGTCCGTCGGAATTGACGACGTCTCTGTCAGCGACGACCCAAAGTTTAATTCCGGGCCATTCCTCACGGCGAAGACGGTGAAAGTAGGCGTGGAGCTGATCCCGCTGATTTTCTCCCAGCAATTGAACGTCACCCAAATTACCGTTGTCGATCCGCAGGTGACGATGCTCAAGGATCCCAGCGGCCGCTGGAATTTTTCCTCCATTGGCGGAGCTTCCAGCAAGACCGCTCCGAAATCCCCCGCCGCCTCCGGCAGCAATTCAGCCGAATCACTTTCCATCGGGAAATTGCGTCTGGAAGATGGGCAAATTACGCTGGGCAGCACGAATTCGCGCAAGAGGACTGTCTACACTAAAGTGAATCTAACCGCCAGCGACGTGGCGATGAAAAATAGCTTTCCGGTGCTCTTTTCCATGCAGATGCCCGGCGGCGGCAGCATGAAGATCGATGGCAAAATCGGCCCCGTGGATGCCGAAGACGCCGCACTTACGCCGCAGAATGTGAAGCTCACGATCAGCGGCCTCAATCTGGCGAGCACCGGATTCCTGGATCCAGCGTTGGGACTTGGCGGAATTGCGGACATGGACGCGAATCTGGTCAGCGAGAAGGGCCAGATGGCTACGAAAGGCCAATTGAAACTTTCCAAGGCCGTGCTGGTCGCAGGGGGGAGCCCGGCAGGCGTCCCGGCAGTGGTCAATTTCGACACCAAGTACGACCTGGTGAAAGGCACAGGAGTGCTGCATCCCTCAACGCTGAATATCGGAAACGCCAAGTCCAATTTGAGCGGCACCTATAGGTCGGCCGGCGATGACTTCATCGTGGATCTGAAGATCACCGGCGATGGCCTACCCGCCACGGACCTCGAATCATTTCTCCCGGCGCTAGGCATCAATCTTCCGGACAAGTCCCGGCTGAGCGCTGGCACGATGAACACCAACCTGCACGTTACCGGTCCGACCGACAAACTGGTGACCGATGGCACGATCGGTTTGTTCAATGGAAAACTTGCCGGTTTTGATCTGGGAAAGAAATTGTCAGGCGTTGGGACCCTCGCGGGAATCAAGTCGGGAGGCGATCTTATCATTGAAAAGTTCACCACGAATCTGCACATGGCTCCGACAGGACTACGAGCGGACAACCTGGACGCGGTGGTTCCGGCGCTCGGCTCGATGGTCGGCAACGGGACCGTGGACGCAAAGAACAATCTGGACTTCAAGCTCGTGGCCACGGTGAGCAATTCCATTGCAAACTCCGCGGCTGGTTCGATGGCAGGCGGGTTGGGCGGGACAATGGGTAAAATGCTTGGCGGCGGCGCCACAGGCTGCAAAGGCGGCGACATCAAAGTGCCGTTGCAGGTTCGCGGTACAACTTCAGCGCCCCAGTTTGTGCCCGACGTCGGCGGCGCGGCAGCGAGCCTCCTGAAGTCCGAACTTTCCTGTGCCGGCGGAGGAGCAGGCGGCGTGACCAACGCGGCCGGGGCATTGGCTGGCGGGAGCAAAGGATCAGCCGCGGACACCGTCAACCAACTCGGCGGCCTATTCGGCAAAAAGAAGCCGTAAGCCCGAGCAGCGAACAGGATTCAGAAAGAGACAAGCGCCACTCCGCTTGTCTCTTTTTTTGTGCTGGCACTTGACGTTCGCCCACGTTGCCACTAGCCTCAATAGCCTGCGAGGGGTGCAAGTCCGGCGGGGACTTCGCTAAAGCAATAGCGCCATCAGGACAAGGAGCAAACCATGAGTTGGAGGAGCGTTCAACTGCGCCTGCGGGCATTTGTGCTTCTTGGTGCTTGGCTTGGGTTGTTG